>ENA-UOOD01000016-UOOD01000016.1-human-gut-metagenome-genome-assembly--contig:-CS67-NODE-16-length-254209-cov-51.948850_pt1 | contig 254209 bp, 213 predicted proteins | sample MGYA00242464_ERZ724011 | MGnify/ENA metagenome assembly ERZ724011 | reverse complement strand
TCGAATTAGGGGCTACGGTTGACAAGGCCTTCTCTTGCGGCAAGAAACTAAAATAGTAAGACCCGTCGCTATTCAGGATGTACGACCCTCGGGAAAACCGGATTATCATCGACGGAGAGGATAAAACCGACTCCGTCGAACGCTGTTGGTACACCTCAAGGCCCAACCGCTGCCATGTCATTTTCTGCAATTTCCCGAAGACCTACTCCTATATCCCAAGCAAAGTGTTGTGGCTGAAGGATCCCGTGGTACTCGATCCGCAGCATTGCCACCTGCTCCACAAAGGCCGCCGGATAGAGCCCCTCTCCTACATCGCTGCCTTCCAACAAGGCTCACGGCGATTCTGGTATGTGGAATACGCCAACGGCACCGGAGCCCACTACAAGGGATCGGAGGTTGAACTGGTTCGGTCGTGCTTGGAGGAACCACCCGCACAGGATCGCTTCGCCTATCTGCGCGACGTGGCGGAACTCAACCCACTGGAGACCGACGACGGGCAGAAACTGCTGCTGATGCAGTACCAGAAGATTGACTTTGTCTCCGACCGTTCGGCGGCGGCCCTCTACCTGAATCCCGGCAAGGACTCGCCACGGCAATTCCCGGCGCCACCGCTCATCTACCCATTCGGGTGCAACGCCAGCCAGCAGAGAGCCATCCAGGCAGCCTTCGGGAATCAGATCAGCATCATCCAGGGTCCTCCGGGAACCGGCAAGACGCAGACGATCCTCAACATCGTGGCCAATCTTGTGGTGCAGGAGAAGACCGTGCTGGTCGTCTCGAACAACAACTCGGCCATCGAAAACGTGGTCGAGAAGCTCGAAAAACAGGGGCTGAGATTTCTCACCGCCCTGCTGGGCAGCCGTGAGCGAAAGACAGCCTTCGTCGAAACACAGGCCATCGAGAAGTCCATTCCGGCCGAGATCGACTCGTGGTATTCGGCCGGAACCGACTCTCCGGAGTTTCTCCGCACCATCCAGTCCGAGGCTGAATCGTTACAGACAGTTTTCGAACAACAGGAGCGGTTGGCCCGTGCCCGGCAGGAGTTGACGGGGCTGCAAACCGAACAGCTCCATTTCGAGCAGGAGACAACGATTGATCCCTCCATCACTCTTCGCCGGCAGATGCCGTCGGCCCGGCTGCTGATGCTGTGGAACGAATTGCAGGCCGCAGTCGAATGGCAGCCGAACGGTCTCTTCGACCGATGGCGCGACGCGGTCCGATGGTTTTTGCTCAAACACCGGATCCGCCACCTCTTCGACGGATTTCCCCGCCACCCGGAACGGCAGGATCTCCAGCGGTTGATCCCCCTCCTCCAGCGCAGTTACTACCAGGTTCGGCAGGAGGAGCTCACGGCGGAGATCGACCGGATTGAAAAGCAACTTGCCACGTCGGATGCTCCGGCGATGGTGGCCCGGCTGAGCAACGACTCAATGCGCTACCTGCGCAGCCGACTGGCCGCCCGCTATGGCAAGGAACACAAACGCCCCATTTTCCAACATATCACTCCCGAGTTGCTCAAGGAGTACCCCGTCGTGCTGAGCACGACCTTCTCCTCGCGATCGAATTTCCGGACGGAGGCGCTGTTCGACTACGTGATCATGGACGAAGCCTCGCAGGTGTCGTCCGAAACAGGGGCGCTGGCGCTGATGTGCGCCCGCAATGCGGTGATTGTCGGCGACTCGATGCAGCTGCCCAATGTCATCACGGATGCCGACCGGCTCCGCATGCAGGCCATCGCCACCAAACACGCGATCGATCCCCGCTACGACTGCGCCGCACTGAGTTTTCTGGAATCCATCTGCCGGGTCTTTCCCGAAGCGCCTCAGACGTTGTTGCGCGAACACTACCGCTGCCATCCGAAGATCATCAACTTCTGCAACCAACGCTTTTACGGCGGGCGTCTGCTGATCATGACCGAGGATCACGGCGAGCCCAACGTCATCACGGCGTGGCAGACCGCCCCGGGGCATCATGCTCGGGGAGCGTTCAATCCCCGCGAGATCGAAACGATCCGGCGCGAGGTGCTGCCGTCACTCCCCTGCGAGCAGACCGAGATCGGTATTATCTCCCCCTACAACGAGCAGGTCAATGCGCTCCATCGTGAGCTGGGCGGAGGCATTGACGTGGCTACGGTACACAAGTTCCAGGGACGGGAAAAGGAGGCCATCATCCTATCGACCGTCGACGATCAGATTACCGCCTTCACGGATGATCCCCATCTGCTGAACGTCGCCGTATCGCGGGCCAAACGGCAATTCACGCTCGTCACTTCGAGCAACGAACAGCCCGACAGCCGCAACATTGCCGATCTGCTGGCCTACATCGACTACAACGGCGGCAAGATCACGGAGAGTGCCATCCATTCGGTTTTCGACCTGCTCTACGAACCCTACGCCGAGGCGCGGCGGGAATTTCTCAAGCGACACCGCCGGATCTCGGAGTTCGACTCCGAGAATCTGACCTATGCCCTGTTGGAGCGGGTGCTGGAGGCCGACCCGGCATTCCGGCATCTGGGTGTCCTCTGCCACCAACCGCTGCGACAACTGATCCGCGACTGGACGCTTCTCGACGACGAGGAGCGCCGCTATGCCTCGAACGGCGCCACGCACCTCGACTTCCTGATCTACAACCGGGTGAGCAAACGGCCCATCCTGGCTGTCGAGACCGACGGCTACCAGTTCCACAAACAAGGAACCCGCCAATCCGAACGCGATCGAATGAAAGATCGCATCCTCGACCGCTACGCTCTTCCGCTGCTGCGCCTCTCTACCACGGGCACCGACGAGGAGGCCAAGATCCACACGCTATTAAAACGCAATTAACAGAATTTATCTACTTGCCCACCCGCTCAAGAAGGTTATCACAGAAGAATCCTATAAACCTACACCCTACCAGGATCAGACTTGCAATACAAAACCAAGCTTTAAGAAACAATAAAAACTCACGACCTCCTCTTTCATGAAATTAGGATATATACATAGCAACAGGGAAGAACAAACCCGGGTCATGCAGGTACTGAAAATGACCTCGGAATCTGTAGCCCTCGACGAACTCGGCATTGGCCGTATTCGTGACGCTTTTTCAGACCGGATGTTCCCCGGAATATCCACCCTGCAGAAGCACATTAAATATTTCTCGCTCATGCCTCAACTCTACCGCAAGGCTACTGAAAAACGATATAACCGGATTTCAGAGGTGAAAACGGAAATTATACGGCTGGAGCGCATCATGACAAAGAATCTCTGTGAAGGCAGTACGGACACACGAGGAATTATAGGAAGCGAAGTTATTAATAAACCCGGGAACAACTACGTTAAATACGATCCTGCATACATCTACAATACAGGATTGCTCACTTTTGGAATCTTGCGCAGTCCGCAATTGTATGAACTTATTTACTCAACATCCAATGCACTACACAACGCCCCGACGGCAGTCAGGACAGATGACGAAGATACCAATAACGATGCTGATGACAGGTTAGGCCTGTTCCAGTTTTGTTCTTTCCCAAATGTGGATTATGATTTTACTCAAAAATGCTCCTTAGACCTGACCGTAGAGGACAAAGACTTCATTGTGGGTCACATACTGAATGCAAAAGCATGTCAAGGTACATTATTACGTTACATCGTAGATAATCCAGACTTTGCGATAACCGATAGATTTGAACAGATCCCATACCGCCAATTGCCACAGGAGATTGGAGAATTGCAAGACCTGGCCCGACGCTTTGCGGATTTTATATATATGGTGCACATCCGCTATAACTATATCTATTCGCAATACCAGGATGAAGAGATGCGAGTTGAATTTCAGGAGAAACTTGAAGAATACCGGAAAAGTGGGACCGATATAGACAAGGTACTGAATGCCGTAAACATACGGGAGGATAGCGGGAAAAGGTTCTGCGAAAAAGTTGCGGAGCGCCTTGCTGCCAATGATATTGAAGAAAATGGAGATCTGGACCAACTGATTATCAGTCGAGAACGAAATGTAAAAGGGAATCGCAGGAAAATTGGAAATCCTGCATATGTTTACGACAAGAAAGCCCGCATACATTACTATAAACTCACGTACCGATGGGATACGGTGAAAATCTTTGTTGACGAATTAAGAAAGGAGGCTATCAATGGCTGAGGCATTATGGAATGATATTGTCTATACGGATGTATTGCAAAGTGACGGCTTTGTGGTTGATTATGCCGTATGCACGACCTATAGTCTGGACATGCCTTCCTTATTGTCGGTACCATTTATGCTGGGTACGATGACAGATTTGACGGAAGCAATCATGCGTTCTCCCCACTTGATTCTTGAGACTATCAATCAATCGGCAGGTAAATTTGCAGTTTTTTGTAACGCCGGATGTATTGCAATACCGCAGGCCAACTCCAAAGTGTATTCACTTCTTGAGCAAAGCGTTGTGCAGGTAACACTCCAGGCGAAAGGCGGAGGCTTCATCAATTTTCATCCCAAAGTATGGATAATCAAAGAAACAAACCCGAATATAGGTACGCAGCAAATCAAATTGATTGTCCTTTCACGCAACCTAACCAGTTCTAACGACCTGGACGTAGTATGTGAACTTTCCGGAAAGATCAGCACGAAACAAGCTACTCAAAAAGCCCAAAGCAAACATAAACCGCTTGTGGACTTTCTCACATGGTTGATCGGAAAAACCGATAACTGTACTATCCGTAAAAATATGCGTTCGCTCTGCATAGACATTAACTGCATCGAACAATTTGATCTTACGGATTCGCCCTTTGAAGATTACGAGTTTTTCCCCATGGGAATACCTGGATATGATGGACATGCAGAATGCCTTGAACAGAGTATGTTGAAGCATGCAACAGAGATGCTGGTTATCTCTCCATTCGTAGACACACATATCTTGAATCAAATGGTCAGTTGCAGCCACGGAGCCAGAAAGACACTCATCACAAGACATGCTTCTGTTACACAAGAGATCATAAATTTGTTTAATAACGAAGTGTACACACCCAAGGAGGTACTGACCGATAAAGTAGAAAAAGATGTAGCTGTCGATTTGCACGAGAAAGTTTATTTCATACGCAGACATGAAGACCATCTTTACTATAACCATATGTATCTCGGTTCTACCAATGCTACCAAGAACGGATTCGGACGGAATGTGGAATTTTTACTGCACCTGAAGTTTGCCCCATATAAGACCTCGTATGAAAAATACCGGAGTGAACTGATTAACGACAGTAAAGAGTGTATGTTCGAGCAGGTTATTTCGGTACCTAAAGAAGACGGTAGGGAAAAGAATATCACCGACGAACTGATATTGCGTCATGCGATTGCAGCGATTCAAAAAGCACAAATCAAATCAAATAACGGCAGCTATACCATTACAATCCAATGCCTGCCAAACAAGTTCCCTTCGGAATCCGTTTTCCTTTATCCTTTAGGATGTAATGGCAAAGAACAAGAGTTGACTGACGATCTGATATTTGAAGACATACCACTGGATTCACTGACAGAGTTTTACTCAATACGAGCTGGAGATTTACACCGAGTGATAAAGATAAAGACGGAAGGAATGCCAACCGACGAGCGAGACAAAGCCATATTCCGTTCTTTCATCAATACAAAAGGGAAGTTCATCAACTATCTGGCTTTCATGCTGACAGAAGATGTGGAACAGTATATATTGGAAAGTCAACAGTTGGAAAAAGAGTTGGCCGAAGACAAAACTGCTGCTTTGGAACAGCAAATCAGCACCTCCCTTTATGAGGATATGGTAAAAATGGCATATAAAGATCCAGACCGCATTGCATCTATCCGACAAATCGTAGAAAAAGCGGACGAGTCTGTTATTCCAGATCATTTCGTGGAGATGTACAGCACATTTGAAAATGTTCTTAAAAGAATCAAACGCTTATGAGCCAGGAAATCAAAGATTTTCAATGTGCCACAGCAGAGCGCATTCTACATATCTATAAAAACTTAGGGCACCGTCGGGTATTACTTGCCGATGAGGTAGGATTGGGTAAGACGTATGTGGCCAAACAAGTTATTAATTTGATTCGAGAATGGCACAAGCAGGAACAAGATGATTTCTTTAAGGTTGTCTATATTTGTTCTAATGCTAATATAGCCGACCAGAACATTGAGAAATTGGGAGTTGACAATCGGATGAGTATCAGTGAGAGCCGTCTGTCAATGCAGCATCTTTATATTAAACTGGCAGAAAAAAGGATTGCGGAACAACGCGAGAAAGGGGAAATGCCAGAATCGATCATTCCACTGACACCATCAACCTCCTTCCGTTTTTACAGTGCACAAGGAACAGCCAATGAACGGGCCTTGATGTATGATATATTATGCGAGCTCCCTCAATTTAAAGATCATAAAAAAGACATCAGCAATCTTCTTAGTTGCAATGTAAAAAACTGGCATGAACTTACTATCATCTATAACGGTAAAATCAAAGAATGTGGCAAAGACTATCTTTGCGAGATGTATGGCAAGTTGCAGATAAGCCTGTCAGATACGATTATCAATCAACTGATTGAATATGCTCAGAATGGTTGCGACAATCGGCAGCGAGCAGATCTGATTAACAAACTGCGTCGTATTTTTGCCGGGATCAGTATAGACATGCTCGATCCGGATCTGGTTATCATGGATGAGTTCCAACGCTTCAACTCACTGCTCGAACAAAGTGATGATGAGCAATCCATGCTGGCCAACAAATTTTTCGATAACAAGCGATCCAATACCAAGATTCTGTTGCTTTCCGCTACGCCCTACAAGCCATATTCTACCCTTGAAGAGTTGAATACGGATGGAAATGACGAGCACTATCAGGACTTCATGAAAGTAATGGACTTTCTATATGCCACAAAAGATAAAACAGACCGATTTAAGTTGATATGGCATACATATTCTGCCGCACTGAAGCGTACTGATGTAGTTGATCTGACACCTCTCGTCTCCGCCAAAAACGAGGCGGAAGAAACTCTATATGGAGTGATGTGCCGCACGGAACGATTTAATAGTGGCATTATAGACGATTCTCAAGTATGCGATGTACAGGTCTTGCCGGAAGATATTCTTTCGTTTGCAGAATGCCAGCATCTTATGGATTGTCTAAGCCATGAAAATAAAAAAATACACTTGGGTAATCTTCCCATGGAGTATGTCAAATCTTCGCCTTATTTACTGTCCTTTATGGACAAGTATGAACTGAAGAAGCAAATAGTTTCAGCATTGCATCATTTAGAGGTAAAGAAATCCGGTAAAATGAAAGCATTACTCCTCTCAAGAGATGCAATCAACAAATATCGTTCAATTCCTTTTGCCAGTGGCAAATTAAAGTATCTTCACGACTTGGTATTTGGAGTTCGCCATGAAAAGAAAACACATCTGCTGCTTTGGGTTCCTGCATCCAATCCTTACTATACGGCCGAGAGTGTATTCGAGTGCAACGAGGCCCGCAGTTTCTCTAAGGTTATCCTGTTCTCGTCATGGGAAATGGTACCGAGAATGATTTCCATAATGATGTCATATTATTCTGATTTATATACTTTTGGAGAGTTAACCGAGCCGAAGATAGGCTATGCTTCAAAAAAGAAGAATCGTTACGGTGAAGGCCGTTTAAGAACAGGCGGGCTATTGGAGTATCCTTGCCGAACTTTAGCGGGTCTTTTCTCTCCTGCGGAATTCTATGGAGAAAAACTTTCTTCAATCCGGAGAATCATAAAACAGCGAATTCAAGAAAAATTTGCCCAGAATACGCTCATACATACCCTTCCACAACAAGGACGAAACAACGCCCAACTTATTCTTTCCCTCATGAGAATACTGGATGACGAACCAGTAGAAGACTTGATTGGCTTGTATGTACCTTCGAATGCATTGGATGTGATGACAGATATCGCTATAGCCTCACCTGCAGTATGTGCCTATCGACAATCAGGCAATGAAGAAGATGCCAAGATGGTAGCCAAAGCAATCGTCTCAGTGTTCAACAAGCCCGAAAGTGCAGTTGTGATAGATCTGATGTACAACAAGAAAAATGATGATGATTATTACGAATCTATACTTGATTACTGTGTGATAGGCAACCTGCAGGCTGTTCTCGATGAATATGCACACATGGCACAAAAAAAGAAACTCGGACATGTTATCTCGGATGCCATTATCGGTACGAGCAATCTTAGTATAGACACAACCGATTCTTTGGGTACGGATAAGAAAAAGCAACTTATGCGTTGCCATTTTGCAATTCCGTTCATTGATAAAACAGTCACAGACAAATCAGTCGCACGTACCAGCAATATCCGTAAGGCATTCAACTCTCCCTTCCGGCCATTCTTGCTTTCTACCACTTCAATTGGACAGGAAGGTCTTGATTTTCATTGGTATGCCAGAAAGATTATTCACTGGAATTTACCTTCGAATCCGGTTGATTTGGAGCAACGCGAAGGCCGTATTAACCGCTATAAATGCCTGGCTATACGCAGAAATGTGGTAAAATTATATGGCAATGCAGTGTATCATACTTGGGATGATTTATTCTCTATGGCTTACAAAGATTTGAAAGGTACGCATTCAGATATCGTTCCTTATTGGTGCCTTCCTGTCGCAGAACTAACAGAAGAACAACGGGCAAAATTGGAATACATTGAACGTATTGTTCCGCTTTATCCTCTCAGCCGTGATCGATATAAATACGATCGCCTGATCAAGGTACTTGCATTATATCGTATGACATTGGGACAGCCACGCCAGGAAGAATTGTTGAACCTTTTGAAAGATATGCATCTTTCGGATGAACAGCTCAAAGAGTTAACTATTGATTTGTGTCCATATAATAAAGAGCGTGAATCATGAAATAAGACTTCCAAAACCAATAAATTTCATTTAGCCCAATAAAATCTAAACTATTTTGGAGAAAAAGACCATTAATTGTCCACCACATTATAACCGCATTTCAATAAAAAGTCGTTCTGCTATATAATTATATACTCTAATGGCATTCTCCCAACCACCACAGCAATCAGGACTGAGAGCAATAGTAAGTACAGCTATTTTAGCTTTCTCTTTAACAATCTGGGTACATATAGATTCTATATACGTCTCTGTAAATAATTGAACCTTATTATTGAGAAAATAATCAACATCCAGATTTACAATCCATAATCTTCCTTCATTATTACCAATGTGTTCTTCCAATATTTGACTCAAATCATAACAATTGATATTTATTGGATGAACTGGATATTCTTGCCATCCGTTATCAAGATCATAATAGCTATCGTATGGCTGAGTATTTGTTACACTGCTTTTTTTGCCTGATACAAAATCATGACATACATAAACTTCTTTCATAAACCAATGAGGAAACACTGATTTCATGTGAAGTATATAATTATCCCATCGTATAGCTTTTACTGGAGGCATCACAACTTTAGACGGCTGTTCATAATGTAAGGAAATATATCTTTCAAGCGAAATTGGAGTTTCTTCAAATAAGTCCTTCACAATATCATGCTTATCATTAGCGAGATCATCATGCTGATCAATATGACAAAAGTTATATTCTTTACGACGATCTAAGGTATTATACCAGCACCACCCTGCCGCAAGATGATTGTCCATTACATAAGTACATCCTTCCTGATAAAGAATATTTAACGCACTTGAGCCGGACTTCAATCTCTTGAACTCTTCACGTTGTATATGGCCACATAGCTTTCATTGTGCATAAAAATGAAATAGGAATCGCATATATCTTAAGAATCTAATAATCTTGAGTTTCTTTCGACTCACTAACACAGTTTAAATTCTTATTATGTAGTAGGAAGTATTTCTCGCAGTCTGTTAAACTCATAGACCGCCTCTTTCTCATTCAACCCAGCCTTTGCTGCTACAGCCAAAAGATCCTCTTTCGTCGGTTCGATACTGTCATTGATTGAGGTTATGCGAAAACCATTAATGCCATCGCTGGGCAACAGGTCATAGGCCGGAGCAAAATGCCAATCGCCATCCCGATGAATAAAGGCAAAGTTCTTAGCGTGGTCGTCCCTATTGCCGATGAGATAATTGAACACCATCAGTCGATAGACTTTCCACAACTCGGCTACACTATGCGTCAGCACGGCGCACACTTGAAAAATATGCTTGTAGTCGATACTGGGCAACCGATAATCAGCACCGATAAGACCGGCCACACTAACAACATGCAATTTGCCTTGCGGCGTTCGGTCAAAACGCTCCACGCCAAAGTACTTGCCTTCGAAAAGCCGCGTATCAGGCATTTCGATTCCGCACTCTTTAGCAAGTAGCGAATAGCGGTATTCATCCACACCGATACTCTGCGGATCTCTCTTGGCTCGAAACTTTACCAGCCACTCTTTGCCTTCATAACGAGCAAAGATCTTGGGACGTGCGCCACCCGGAGAACCACCACGGTCTTGAAATTCCTCAATACCTTCTCCATTATACTCGTCGCTGTCCAATATCCGCTCCGCTTCCAATGCCAACTTCTCGAAATCGGCATAATCCTGTCGCGTCACGACACTATGATCCGGACGGAACTCCAAGGCGCCACGTCCCGACGACCCAACCAATGCGAGGCGATCCAACAGAGTAAGCGCGCGAGGATTGATCCCCTTTTGCTGCAGGTATCGATCCAGGATAAGAAGGCCCCATCCATCGGGCAGGCAATCATCGAAGACACCGAATCCTCCCTCAAACGGACGCGGTTTGGCGATAAAGACGCCACTTCGCAAAGGCAACTCAAAGGGAGAAATGGAGAAACCCGAACCGAGCCAATCGGGAACATATTCAAAAGCACACAACCCCTCCTTGGTCAGAGCCAGACGACCTACCAACCGATCTGCAAGAAGAACTTCGATTTGTTTGATGTTATTCATTTTTCCGACCCCGTTTACGCGTAACACTTTGCTCATTCAAGACTTCATCGAGCGATTGATATTGCCTCTGCGCAAAAAGAGCATCGAACTCCGAAAGGGCATTCAAGGCAAAGCCTATCTGGAGCAGCCCCTTCAACGAGATCTCCCCCGTCTGCTCAAATCTGCGATAGGTTGCGAACTTGATTCCTGCTCTCACAGCCAAACCCTCCTGCGTCAAATCCAGTTCCAATCTCCGAGCTTTGACTCTCGCCGCAATCCGCATGGCCACCTCACCTGGATTTAAGATATCAAACGCTATCATATTATTCATAAATGCTATTCATACCGCGAAACAAACAAAATAGTATTCCTTACAAATATAATCAATATCTTCCATTTAAGCAATACTCACCATGAAACACGGACTGCGAAGAGAGATTTCCTTGCAACCGGCAGGAAGTTCTCAACAGAATAAAAAAGTCGGGCTCCGAATCTCGGAACCCGACTACCCTATCCACAGAGTGTGACGGTTACTTCTTCTTGTGATACCCGCACTTCGGACATACACCCTCCTCGTTGAGTGCAACGCCGCACAGCGGGCAGCGGTCAATGTCGTTCTTGGTCACGAACTCCGCCGAGGCCGCGTTCACACCGCTCGTGAAGGTGATCTTGGCGATGTTGAGCTTATCCTTCAGCAGGTCGTAGACAATCTTGATCATCCCCTCGACCGTCAGCGTCTCCTTCGTGACTACCAGACGGCAATCGGGATAGGCCGTGGCCAGCTCCGTCTTGAAGGCCGGGCCCTTCATCTTGTTCTGCGGGTGTCCGTTGCGGATGCCCTGCTTCTCATAGACGTCCAGAACGGCCGGCAGCAGCGGATCATCCTCGCGCAGAACCAGCGCATGGTCGAAATTCCGGAGCACGTCCCACGCTACCTTCTGAATCTCGTTGCAGGGGTAAACCATGTTCACACCCGCTTCGATGCTATCCTCCACCTCGATGGTCAACTGTCCCGTGTGGCCGTGGAGATACTGAGCCTCTCCTTGAAAACCGTAGAAACGGTGTGCATACTGCAGATCGAATGTTGTGATACTTCTCATAACAAATTGCGGTTTTAAGTTAGACATTCTTTTTAAGTGTTACCTGTACCTGTACTTTACCGATCTCCTCCGTCGGGAAGTGCTTGCGTTCGAGGTATTCGCGGATCAGCTGCGAGAGTTCCGGATCCGCATAGTCCTCGATCGACTTGCCGTCGAAGAGGTGATGGTGCTCCGCCACCGTGATGTCGTAATAACACTTCCCGGTGTCGGGGTGATAGATGAACGACAAAATGTTTGCCGAACGGAAGCTGTCCAAAATCCGATAGATGGTCGAAACGGTCACCTCCTTGTTGCGGGACTGGACCCGTTCGATGATATCCTCCACCGTGGCGTGGCGCAGCTCCTGCATCGCCTTGTAGACCTCGCGGCGCTGCGGGGTCAGCTTCAGCCCCGCCTCCTTGATTCTTTGCAGTCCTTCGTTGTTCATCGTCGTGTTTCTTTCTCTGGTGCAAACATAATGCAAATAATTCGCATTTGCAAATATTTCGCATTTATATTTCGGATTTAGGGTCCAATCACCTTCAGACACACCTACGGCCGCCCTGCGGATTAAGCGTACCAACAGACCGTCTCCCGATTTCGAAGTTTGCCAACTGCCTCAACGATTGTTGCCGCCTGCACGGACAAATCTCTCCAATCGGCAGCCCTTTTATCCTCCGAAACGCACTATTTGGAGTAACCGGGTAAACGATATTTTTTTATATTTGCGCCGATTAGATAGATGACCGACATATGAAATTCGAGGCTAAACATCTGTTCATCCTGCTGTTGCTGCTTTCGGTGGTGATTCAATGCGCGTTCGGCAACTTCCCGTTTGCCTTCTTCGCCTTCCCGCTGGATGCTCTCATAGCCCTGCTCTGGATTGCAGGAATGGTGTATGCCTACAAGGAAAACCGCTCGTCGCGGTTCGTTCAGATGTGGCTCTCGCCGCAATGCACCTACTGGACGCTGGGCTGGCTTATTGCCGGCAGTCTGGTCATCGGGCTCTTCCCGCAGCTCTCGGCCGCGGAGGCTGCCGAACGTTCGGGGCTGCTCGCCCGGCTGGGTTGCTACCACTTCACTACCTCCTGGATCTTCGTGGTAGGGCTCTTCGCCCTGCTGACCCATCTCGGAATGATTACCCTGCGGCGGGGCTTCCGCCCGGGACGCAACCGCTGGCGCTTTGTCCTCAACCATGCCGGGCTGTGGCTGGCGCTCTTTGCCGGCGTAGTGGGCAGCGCCGAGGAGCAGACGCTGCGCATCCCGGTCTTCCGCGACCGGCCCAACAACGAGGCCATCAGCGAAGAGGGGGCGAAGATCTACCTGCCAAAGGAATTGCAGCTGAACAATTTCACGGTGGAGCACTACGCCAACGGCACCCCGCGCCACTTCTTTGCCGAGATCTCGATCGACGGAAAGCCGGCCCGGCTGGAGGTCAACCACCCCTATGCGGCCAACTGGGCAGAGGACTACTACCTGACGTCGTACGACGTGCAGTCGGAGCAGCCGCGCTACTGCGTGGTGCAGATCGTACGGGAGCCGCTGAAATACGTCATGTGGCTGGGCGTGGTCATGATGCTGTGCGGAGGCTGCCTGCTGTTTCTCGCCGGCCCGAACAGACAAAATAAGGAACTTTGTGAAACATCGCGGTGACGAAAGACGTATTGTAAAAGTGTGCGAGTATGATGTTCACGTGGGATAATTTCGATTGGTTTGCGCTGGTCTCCATCGTGCTATGGGCAGCCGGCGCAGGGGTGGCGTTGTTCAGCAAAGAACGGCGCCGCTGGGCCATTCTGCTGACCGGCGTGGGCACGCTGGTCTTCGCGACATTCATTGCTGGGTTCTGGCTCTACATGCAGCGTCCGCCGCTGCGCACGATGGGGGAGACCCGGCTGTGGTACTCCTTCTTCATGAGCGTATCCGGACTGCTGACCTACCTGCGCTGGCGCTACCCCTGGATCCTCAGCTTCTCGACGGTGGTGGCGACGGTCTTCGCCCTCATCAACATCCTGAAACCCGAGATTCACGACCAGACGCTGATGCCCGCCCTGCAGAGCCCGTGGTTCATCCCGCATGTTACGGTCTACATGTTCTCCTACTCGGTGCTGGGGTGCGCCTTTATCCTCGCCTGCATGGGGCTCATCAAACGTCGGGCCGACTACCTCGAAGCGACCGACAAGCTGGTCTACACCGGGCTGGCCTTTCTGACCGTCGGCATGCTCACCGGCTCAATCTGGGCCAAGGCCGCTTGGGGCCACTACTGGAGCTGGGACCCGAAGGAGACCTGGGCCGCAGTGACGTGGGCTGGGTATCTGCTCTACGTCCACCTGCGTCTGTTCCGCAAAAACGCCTCACGGCCGCTCTATTGGATTCTGATCGTCTCGTTTCTGGCGCTGCAGATGTGCTGGTACGGGGTCAACTACCTCCCGGCGGCCCGGCAGAGTGTTCACATGTATTCACGTTCTTAGTTATATAAACTGTTTAATTTTAATTCATTTGTTATGAAAAAAGGCTCAAAGATTATTCTATCCGTGCTGGTAGTGATAATCGTGCTTTGCGTCGTCTACCGGCTGGTGAACAAGGCACCGTCGGCCGACCTCGAAAGCAATGCGCAAATGGAGCAGATCGTGGCGAGCAGCGGATGTATCTCCTGCCACTCGGCCGATCCGAAGCTGCCTTTCTATGCCAACTTCCCGGTAGCGGGCAAGCTGGTGCAGGAGGATGTGCGGCTGGGCTACCGTTCGTTCGACATGGCTCCGATGATGGAGGCGCTGAAGAACGGTGAGAAGATCAACGAAGTGGACCTGGCGAAGGTCGAGAAGGTGATTGCCGACGGTACGATGCCGCTGGCCAAGTACTATCTGATACACTGGGGTGCGTCGCTCACGAACAAGGAGACGCAGATGGCGCTCGCATGGGCCAAGTCGCAGCGTGAGGCCTTCTACCCCAACCCGCTGGCCGACCAGGAGTGGGCTAACGAGACGATCCGCCCGATTCAGGACTCGATTCCGGTGGACATCCGCAAGGTGATGCTGGGTAACAAGCTCTACAACGATACCCGCCTGTCGGCCGACAACACCATTTCGTGCGCCTCGTGCCACGGTCTGAACACGGGAGGTGTCGACAACAAGGCCTTCTCGGAGGGTGTTGGCGGACAGCTGGGCGGCGTGAACGCCCCGACGGTCTTCAACGCTTACTACAACTTCGTGCAGTTCTGGGATGGACGTGCCGCCACGCTGGCCGATCAGGCTGCCGGACCTCCGGTCAACCCGGTGGAGATGGCCTGCAAGTCGTTCGACGAGATCTGCGAGAAGCTGAAGGCTGACGCCGCATTCAGCAAGGAGTTCACGGAGGTCTATCCCGACGGTATCAACCAGGCCAACATCACCAACGCCATCCAGGAGTTTGAGAAGACGCTGCTGACGCCCAACTCGCGTTTCGACAAGTACCTCAAGGGCGACAAGACAGCCATGAACGCCGACGAGATTGCCGGATACGAGCTCTTCAAGAAGTACAACTGCGCCACGTGCCACGTCGGTGAGAACATGGGCGGACAGTCGTACGAACTGATGGGTATCAAGCGCGACTACTTCGCAGACCGCGGTACGGAGCTCACCATCGAGGACAACGGCCGCTACAAGGAGACCAAGGAGGAGCGTGACCGCCACCGCTTCAAGGTGCCCGGACTGCGCAACGTCGCTCTGACGGCCCCCTACTACCACGATGCCACGCAGGCTACGCTGGAGGATGCCGTCGTCTCGATGGCCCGCTATGAGGTGGGTGAAGAGCTGACGCAGCAGGAGGTCGACCGGATGGTAGCCTTCCTGAAGACGCTGACCGGCGAATACCAGGGCAAGCTGCTGACCAACGACAACTTCCCCGAGACGAAATAAGGCACAACGCCTCTTTTTCAGCCCGACACGTTCCGACGTGCCGGGCTTTTTTTCTTACCGCCGAATCACACCCTCCCCGGCGAAAAAATCCTCCGTCGAAACTTGGAGATCCCACAAAAGTTACTACCCTTACTCATGGAGTTCGACGCATCTATCAACCCGATTCAGAGAGGAAAAAGAATCTCTAAAATTCGGACTCAAGGCTTAGATCTCCGAGAGAATTGGCAAGTAAAAAGAAGTGACAAAACATATAACACATCACTTCATGCTATTTATCAGCACAAAACCTAATTAATCAAAGATCATCATATCTAGAATAACATCAAAACTACCTGTTTGTATCCCGTCTTAAAATATCCTCCTGCAACAATAACGGTAAAAAATCACTTGGTTCACTAGGCTTTATAAATTTAGCCCTTGCTATAATACCACATATTGTACTAATAATTTTAGGTTGCAATAATGGCAATATCAAAGGATGAGGATTGGCAGATTTTAATTGCTGAATAAAATATGACTTTGCCACATTGCTCTTAATTAATTCAATATCAAAGGTGGATACAATCTTAAGAATTATCTGAGAAAATCCCACCACTCCACGTAAAGAAAGCTTAATGGAATCATTTATATTGTTTAAAAAAATTTGCGGTTTTTCTTTAATCCCCAAATCATTTGCCGTATAATCTACAATATCCAGATAAGTATCAATTACACGTTGAGTAGTTTGACCACCACAATGAACAATACAATTTCTACACTCTTTGAAATATCGCAAGAGCTTCATATACTTATCAATGTAACTCAAAGCATAATTCTTATTACATTTCTTATATCCTTCATAAAAGTTCGTAACTATTTTATTATCCGGGGTCGCGTTTAATCGTGAAATCAAATTATTCCAATTCGTACTTTGCAGTAGCTTTTGATTGGCTGAAATATTACATCTATGAATATTAAGAATATTTTCAATCCAAGCTTCATAGCACGCAAATATATTTATTAACAAATTTTTTGCGATAATAAACTCCTGATCATCCCAGGTCTGTTCAATGCATGAACGATACAAATTTGGGCGATTAGATTTATCTCCTGGCTCTACAAACTTACTAGTTAATAGGCTATTAGTCGCAACATTATATTCATGATGGTATCCTTGTACCTGCCAGCGCAGATTCTTGAGTGCGGTTATTGTAGGCCACACATCATCAAATACCTCAGTAATCTGAGCTTCCAACAACTTACTCGGTTCATAAAATAGTCTAGTGGATGTTCTATATAATCCACTCCGAATTGGGCTCTGTCTTGAAAGTACCTTCATAATTAAGATTTTAATAGTTTAAATATACATAAATTATTATAATTAAACTAATCTTTAATCTCGACTACTTGACCCTATCTGCATTTTTTACTCTTGCTCTAGTATTCTGAATAACTTAGCATTTCATAATTCAACATAGTATATAATACAACACTATAGATAGGAAGATAGATTTAAACTGATAACATTCCATAATACGCCTACTCATCTAAGCTATTCGATTGATGCGATAATTTTCCAGCCACCGAGACATGAAGCAGCTACTCCATCGACTCAAATTTCTCTCTCAAAAGTCGTCAACACCTCCCGCATTCGAATTGCGAACTCCGGCGAAAAAATCCTCTGCCGGGGCTTGGAGTTCCCGCAAAAATTACTACCTTTGCTCATGGAGTCACACCCCTCCTGCGACCCGCTCCGGTGAGGGAAAAGAATCGCCCAAAATCAGACTCCGAACCCGAGTTTTACATTTTTCCGAGAATATCGGACACAAGAAATGAAGCGTCAAACAAGGTTTTGCCGCCTCTTTACAGCGTGTCTTTTTGCGGCATCGGTTAACGTTGCAACTAACAGAAAATTAACGAGTTACAACGCTTTTCTGCATCGAAAATTCATGGAGTTTATATACAGCCGGATCATACCGGACAACCATCCGCGTTTCCACAAGGTCGTGCGCCCGAACGTGCAGCTTCCGGGGTGTTTCTCCTTTTCTGCCCCGAGGTATCGGGGAACCGGTCGGAAAAGTATGGCAAACCGGTTGTCGTAATTATTGCTGCCACCGCGCAAAGCCATGCGGAATATTGCGTCCAATGCATGCAGGCCAATCCGGATGTTACCGTAATCGGAACGCAATCGGCCGGGACGAACGGCAATATTTCGGTGTTCGTCCTGCCCGGCGGAATCCGCAGCTGTTTTTCCGGCCTGGACTGGCATTATCCCGGCGGCTGGTGCGTGCAGGGGCAGGGAGTCCGGTTTGACCTCGAAGTGGAGCCGACGATCGTCGGCATTAGGGCAGGAAGGAACGAAACGCGGGAAGCGGCCGTCGAAACAATCAACGACCGCTTCCCGAGGGGCTGAAGAAGAACGGGGCTATTCGCCGGCCGGGGCGCTGACCGAAGGAAGGATATCCTCCGCCGAAGCGCCCCACTTCCGGTTGGGACGGCTGCCCATCCTGAGCACCAGGGTGCCCCCGTCCATGATGTCGTCGTGGCTGATCCAACATTTCGTATAGGGTTTCCCATTCAGCTCGGCCGACTGGATATAGACGTTCTCCGGGCTATTGTTCTCGGCTATGAGGGTGAACGTCTTTCCGTTGGCGAGCGAAAGTTCCAGACGGTCCACGACGGGGCTGCCGATCTGATAGGCCGGAATTCCCGGGCAGACGGGGTAGAAACCCATCGCCCCCATCACATACCACGAGGACATCTGCCCGCAGTCGTCGTTTCCGGGCAGGCCCCAGGAGTCGTTCGTGAAGTTGTAGTCGAGCAGCCGGCGGATGGTCCGCTGCGTCTTCCACGCCTTGCCGATGAAGTTGTAGAGGTAGGGCGAATGCATGGAATACTCGTCGCCCACATAATAGAAATCGTTGTCGAAGAAATAGTCCAGATACTCCTCCAGCGCCTTGTTGCCGCCCATGAAGTTGGCCAGGCCCTGCACGTCGTGCGGGACGAAGAGGGTGATGTTCCGGAAATAGGTCTCCCGGTCGCGGTCGGAGCCCTGCGCCCACCCGCTGATCGAGGGATCCTTCGCATCGCGCCACTGTCCGTCGCTGTTGCGTCCGCGGACCATCCGGGTCTCGGGATCGAGGATATTGATGTAGTTCATCGCACGGGCCATCATCCGCCCGTAGAGTTCCCCGTCGCCCATGGCCCGGGCCATCTGCGCGATGCAGAAGTCGTCGTAGGAGAACTCGAGGGTCCGGATGGCCGACTCGCCGTATTTGTCCGTCGGGACGTACCCGAGCCGGATGAAATCAAGAATCCCCACCCGGGCGACGTAATGTCCCGTTCCCTTCGTGGTGGCATTCTTCATCATGGCCTCGAGCGCCTTTCGTTCGTCGTAGTTGCGGAGGCCCTTGACGTAGGCATCCGCGATCACCGCATCGCCGTGGGTGCCGTGCATGATGTTCGAATAACCCGGGCTGGGCCATTTGGGGATCCAGCCGCCCTCGTCATAGGAGTTGAGCAGGGCCTCGATCATCGCATTGACGCGGTCCGGCTCCAGGAGGACGAGCAGCGGGTGCAGCGAGCGGAAGGTGTCCCACAGCGAGAAATCGGTATACATGACTCCCGGCATGATCTTCCCGTTGAACGCACTGTAGTGGTAACCCTGCTCGGTGATGTCTCTCGGCAGCAGCATGCAACGCTGCAAGGCCGTGTAGAATATCTCCCGGTTCGTCTCGGAGGTCTCGATCCGGATCTTTCCGAGCGCCTCCTCCCATGCCTCTCCCGTATCGGAGAGAAGCTGTTCGAAACTCTTGTCGCCGATCTCGCTGCAAAGGTTGCGGCGGGCCTGCTCGAAGTTGATGAACGACGTACCGATCTTCACCTCGACCTCCTCTCCGCTCTCGGTCGGGAACGACACGCAGACGGCAGCGGCCGAGGAGCCCTTGCGGGCCATCTGCACAAGACGCTCCGCATCGAAGTCTTTCGGCTCGATACACCCCAGCCTCAACGTGGCGGAGTTCGTATGCTCGTAATACTCCACGACCACCTCGTACTCGCGGCCCGCCTCCATTTCGCACGAACAGATCTCGGTCGTGGGCCCGTGGTCGTACCACGCATCGATGACCAGCTTCCCGTCGATGAACATGCGGGCACCGTCGTCGCTCGTCAGGTAAAAGCGGTGCGTTCCCGACGTTCTCGCCCGGAGCACACCCCGGTACCGGACCGAGAAGTTGTCCGGACCGATTCCCGAGATCGGAGCCCCCTCCCATTCGAAATCGATCTTTTCATCCGTTCTCGTCGCCCGAGGAGTACCCGAAAGGGTCATGTTGTCGAAGTACTCGCCTTCGAGCCCCCGGCTGAAAAGCTGCTCCATGGGGGTCTCGTCCCAGGAGGGGACGATCGACCAGCTCGCAAACGGTTTGCTGAACCGCGCCACGAAATAGCAGGCGAACTCCCGCCCCACGTAACCCTGGTTGCCCACGCGCCCCGCCACCGTGGTGAAACCCTCGATCTCGTTGCGCTCGGGAATGACCCGGAAATAACTGCCCTTGTCGCTCCGCGGGTTGTCGATCAGGATGTGCGACTGCTCCGACTCGGGATAGGTGAAACGGAAAAAGCCGGACTTCGAGGCGGCGGTCAGCTCGGCCCGGATGCCGTAGTCGTCGAGGTTCACGGCATAGTAATGGGGTTTGGCCGTCTCGCTGTCGTGCGAATAGCTCGAGGCGCGCTCGGCGGCATCGACCTTCAACGTCCCCACCGACGGCATGATCGTAAAGGCTCCGTACTCCGACATGGCCGCGCCGTTGGGATAGTGCGTGGCACGGAACCCCTGCAGCCTGTCGTGCTGCCAGGCATAGGCGATGTCGTTCTCGGCGGTCTGGGGCGACCACTGGGTCATTGCAAACGGCAGTCCCACGCCCGGATAGACGAATCCGTGGGGACGTTCGGCATTGCTCAGCGTGGACTGTTTCCGCCATACGTCGGTACCGATCCGGGTATCGACATATTCGAGCAGGCTGCCCGACGGTTCTGTCGTCCCGTCGGTGCGGGATGCAGCCTCCGCGGCCTGAAAAAAAACGAGGGCTCCCAGGAGCAGGCGAAGTTTCGGATGATGGTGCATTTTTCTGAAGTTTGGTTCGGACGGATGCAGTCCTGCGCGCAGGACTGCATCCGTCCGGAGCTGTCCCCATGCGCGACAGGACCGACAAAAATAACAAGAAATCGGCAATCTTCCCCCTCTTTTCGCCGGATTTTGCACCTTGCATTCCGGCGCCGACCTGCTGCCGCGCTTCCTCCGAGGGCCGCATTCCCCGCCATCGGCGGTTATTTGGCCGCAAAGGCTCCGTTTTTGCCGCAGAGGGTTCCATATTCGCACAAAAACAGTATCTTTGCAGGCGATAAACCTGCAAACACAATGAACGCTATCACACGCACCGATTTCACCTTCGAAGGCCAGAAAAGCAAATATGTGGGCAAAGTCCGCGACGTATACGACATCGACGACCGATACCTCGTCATGGTCGTGACCGACCGGATCTCGGCCTTCGACGTCGTCCTGCCCGAGGGCATTCCCTACAAGGGACAGGTACTCAACCAGATCGCCGCCAAGTTCCTCGATGCTACCGCAGACATCCTTCCCAACTGGAAGATCGCCGTTCCCGACCCGATGGTCACCGTGGGCCGCAAGTGCGAGCCCTTCAAGGTGGAGATGGTCATCCGCGGATACCTCTCGGGCCACGCCTGGCGGGAGTACAAGGCCGGCAAGCGGACCATCTGCGGCGTGGAGATGCCCGAAGGGATGGTCGAGAACCAGCGGTTCCCCGAGCCGATCATCACCCCGACCTCGAAGGCCGCCGAGGGCCACGACGAGGATATCTCGAAGGAGGAGATCATCGCATCGGGGCTCGTAAGCCGCGAGGAGTACGAGCAGCTCGAAAAATATACGCGGGCGATCTACCGGCGGGGCTGCGAAATCGCCGCCCGGATGGGTCTGATCCTCGTGGACACGAAATACGAGTTCGGCAAGAAGAACGGCGTCATCTACCTCATGGACGAGATCCACACCCCCGATTCGTCGCGCTACTTCTATGCCGAAGGCTACGAGGAGCGGCTGGCCAGGGGCGAGCGCCAGAAGCAGCTTTCGAAGGAGTTCGTGCGGGAGTGGCTCATGGCCAACGGTTTCCAGGGACAGGCCGGACAGCAGGTTCCCGAGATGACCCCCGAGATCGTCGGCGGCATCACCGACCGCTACGTCGAGCTCTACGAGCAGATCACCGGCGAGAAGTTTGTCAAGGCCGAAGGGGCGACGGACACGCAGGCCATCCTGCAGCGGATCGAGAAGAACGTCTCCGAGTGCCTGAAGGGCCTCAAATAGGATCATCTTCCGGCCTCGGGCCTCAAGATTCCAGGCAGCAAACAGGCGGCAAAATGTTTTGCCGCCTGTTTGCCGTCTGACGGCAAGCCACTTCCTGCCTCTCCGGCCGAATCGGCACCCTCCCCCGCACCGCCGTCTTTCGGGCGGTCGAATTAATTGGTATATTTGCAGCCTCGGACCTGCCGGCAGCACCGGGGAAAAAGGCTCCGAACCGACACATCATGCTCGAACAGATCATCTCACAACGACTCCAGATTCCCCTGCCACAGGTCGAAGGCACCGTCCGCCTGCTGCGCGAGGGGGCCACAATCCCCTTCATCAGCCGCTACCGCAAGGAGGTCACCGGCTCGCTCGACGAGGTGGCCGTCGGCTCCGTCCGCGACCTGCTGGAACGGCTCACCGAACTCGAGGCCCGCAAACGGACGATCCTCTCCACGATCGAAGAGCAGGGACGGCTGACCGGCGAACTCCGTACACGGATCGAGGCGAGCTGGGACGCCGCCGAGGTCGAGGACCTCTACCTGCCCTACAAGCCCCGCCGGCGGACCCGCGCCGCAGCCGCCCGCGAGCGGGGGCTGGAGCCGCTGGCCAACCTGCTCATGGCGCAGCACACGCCCGACATCCGGCGACAGGCGCAGCGGTTCGTCACGGCCGAAGTGCCGACTGCCGACGACGCGCTGGCCGGAGCCTCGGACATCGTCGCCGAACGGATGGCCGAGGACGACCGGATCCGCAGCGAGGTGCGCCGCAACTTCTCGCGCGAGGGGATCGTGCATGCGCGCGTGGCGAAGGGCAAGGAGCAGCAGGGCGCGAAATACGCCGACTACTTCGATGCCGCGACGCCCGTCCGATCGGTTTCGTCACACCGCCTGCTGGCCATGCTGCGAGGCGAGGAGGAGGGCATCCTGAAAGTCTCGGTGGAGGTCGATGCGGAGCGGATCATCGAACGGATCCGCCGCCGGTTCATCCGCCCCGGATCAACGACCCGCACGTGGCTGGAAGCAGCCGCCTCCGACGCCTTCCGCCGGCTGATCCGCCCCTCGATTGAGAGCGAAACACTCGCGGCCGCCAAGGAGCGCGCCGACGACGAGGCCATCCGCATCTTTGCCGAAAACCTCCGCCAGCTGCTGCTCGCCTCACCGCTCGGGCAGAAGCGCGTCATCGCCCTCGACCCCGGGTTCCGCACCGGATGCAAGGTCGTGGCGCTCGACGCACAGGGGAACCTGCTCCACCATACGGTCATCTACCCCCACCCGCCCCAGTCGCGCACGGCCGAGGCAGCCGAGACGCTCCGCCGTCTGGCAGCTCGTTACCGCACGGAGGCGATGGCCATCGGCGACGGAACGGCCGGCCGCGAAACCGAACAGTTCGTCCGCGGACTGAAGCTTCAGGGTGTGGAGCTGTACACGGTCAGCGAAGACGGCGCCTCGGTCTACTCCGCATCGGCCGCGGCCCGCGAGGAGTTCCCCGACGAGGACGTAACCGTCCGCGGCGCCGTGAGCATCGGCCGAAGGCTGATCGACCCGCTGTCGGAGCTGGTGAAGATCGACCCCAAGTCGATCGGCGTCGGCCAGTACCAGCACAGCGTGGACCAGGCGAAACTCCGGGCCCGGCTCGGAGATGTGGTAGAAAGCTGCGTGAACCGCGTGGGAGTCAATATCAACACCGCCTCGAAACACATCCTCACCTACATCTCGGGCCTCGGGCCCGCCCTGGCCGAGAACATCGTCGCCTACCGGGCCGCGAACGGAGACTTCCGTACACGGAGCGAGCTGAAGAAGGTACCGCGCCTCGGGGCCAAGGCCTTCGAGCAGGCGGCCGGGTTCCTGCGCATCGTCGGAGGCCGGAACCCGCTGGACAACAGCGCCGTGCACCCCGAATCCTACCCGATCGTCGAACGCATGGCCGCCGATGCCGGCGTAAGCGTCGAGCGCCTGCTCGCCGACCGCGAGCTGCGGCGCACGATCCGCCCCGAACGCTACGTCACCGCGCAGGCCGGGCTCCCCACCGTGACCGACATCCTCGAGGCGCTCGACAAACGGGGGCTCGACCCCCGCGAGGAGCTGCACACCTTCGCCTTCGCTCCCGACGTGCGGACGATCGACGACCTGCGCGAAGGGATGACCCTGCCGGGCATCGTCACCAACATCACCGCCTTCGGCGCCTTTGTGGACATCGGCATCAAGCAGGACGGGCTGGTGCATGTCTCACAGCTGGCCGACCGCTACGTCGCCTCGCCGGCCGAGGTGGTCCGCCTCGGGCAGCATGTCGAGGTGCGCGTTACGGGTATCGACACGCTCCGGAGCCGCATCTCGCTCTCGATGCGCCGGGACGGATAGCCCGGCAGCCGCACCGCAAGACGAAGGGCGGGCGAACCCGATGAGGTTCGCCCGCCCTTTGCGTCTCCGTCCGGACAGGGATCATTCCGCATCCGGAGCCGTGCGGATCACCAGCTCGCCCTCGCCCAGCGCATCGTGGGCGACGAACCACCCCTCGACAGGCTTTCCGCTGCAGGTAACCGATTCGATCCGGCGCCCCTCGCCCTCACGGCGGATCGTCCAACGGTGTCCGTCGCCGAGCGCCACCTCCGTACGGTCGAACAGTGGCACGGTGACGATGTACTCCGGATCGGCCGGCGAGTAGGTATAGAGGCCGATGGCATTCAGCACGTACCACGACGACATCTCCCCGGCATCGTCCATGCCGCAGAGGGCCAGTCCTTCGGGGCCCATGCCGTAGAAACGGTCGAGGATGTAGTCGATGAGCTCCTGCGAACGCTCCTGGCGGCCGATGAAGTAGTAGAGGTAGGCAAAGCCGTGGTCGGGCTGGTTGCCATGGCAGTACTGCCCGATGAAACACGAGAGGTTATCGACCTCGTACCCCTCCCACGGGATCGAGAAGAGGCGGTCGAGTTGCTCGCCGAAGGCCTCGCGGCTCGGGTAGAGCGCGATGAGCCCCTCGGTGTCGTGCGGGGCGAAGAAGGTCTGCTGCCAGGCGTTCGCCTCGCGGTACATGTATTCGTAGTAGGGATAACGCTCCTCGAAGGGGGTGATCCACGACCCGTCCTCCAGGCGGCCGCGCATGAGTCCCGTCGAAGGATCGAAGCAGTTGCGGTAGTTCTTCGTGCGGGCCATCAGCAGGTCGTGGTTCTCCCTGTCGCCCAGCGCCTCGGCCAGCAGCGCCACGGCGTAGTCGTCGTAGGCGTATTCGAGTGTCTTCGTGACGGCCGCCCGACAGACCGTGTTGGTCACCGGATGGTCGTAGTTCATCTCGGGGATGTAGCCGCGGGCGATGTATTCGTCGAGCCACGGACGGCTCGGGCCCTGCACCGTGGCATTGCGCAGCACGAGGTTGTAGGCACGCTTCACGTCGAAGCCCCGGATGCCGCGCAGGTAGCTGCCGGCCACGAATGCCGAGGCATGGTCACCGTGGAAGAAGGTCGGCATGAAGCCTCCGCGCTTCTCGCCGCGGTCGGTATCGGAGCTGATGACATCGGCCGCCACGTCGGGGGCAAGCAGTCCCAGGAGGATCAGTTTGTTGCGGTAGTCATCCCAGTAGGAGGGACTTGTATAGTAACGGAAATTTGCATCGCGGACGACTTCGCCCCGTTCGTCGGTATATTCGCCGTTCACGTCGCTGCGCAGCGCCGGCCAGAGGAACGCACGGTAGAGCGACGAGTAGAAGAGTCCCTTCTCGCGTTCCGTGCCGCCCTCGACGCGGATACGGCCCAACAGGTCGTTCCACGTATCTGCAGCCGCCTGACGCACCTCGGCAAAGGAGCGGCCGAGCAGTTCGGCCTCGAGGTTCCCGCGGGCGTTCGCCTCGCTCACGAACGAGAAGCCGATGCGCAGTTCGAGGGGTCCCTCTCCCTCGCCAAAGCGCACGATACGGATCTCGCGGTCGCCTTCCCGAACCGGTTCGACTCCCGTCACGGAGCGGTTGGCCACGGCATAGAAGTACATCGTCTCGCCGGTCCGCTGCCATCCGGCAAAGGTGTTGTCACCCACCTTGCGGATCTCCCAGCCGCGGACCCGCTCGTTCGAGCGCTGCAGGTCGGCCAGCACCGAAGGCTCGGCCCCCTCGGGGAAGGTGTAGCGGTGCAGGGCGCAGCGCAGCGTCGTCGTCAGTTCGGCATCGACACCGTAACGGTCGAGGAAGACCTCGTAGTAGCCCGGGGCGGCCGTCTCACGGTCGTGGCTGTAGGGCGAGCAGTAATCCTCCGGAGTCGGGATTCCGGTTACGGGCAGCAGCGGGATGTGGCACAGGTTCCAGTGCCCCTTGTTCGAGTGGGTGAACCCGTAAATCACCGTATCCTCGTACTGGTAGCCCGAGCCGCTGTGGAACTTGGTGACGGGACTCGCCTGCACCAGGGCGTTGGGCAGCGACGCCCCGGGAAAGACTTCGGCTCCCCAGGTGCGCTTCGTGGGCCGGAAGCCCAGATCGGCACTGTCCCACAGCGTGGCTGTTCCGAGCAGCGGATTGACATAATCGGTGAGTTGTTTTTGCTGCGGGGCACACCCGACAGCCGTTGCCAGCAAGGCAATGAGCAGAAAGGTTCTTCGCATGAGTTCAGGAGATTTGTTATACAAATGTAGCGCATTCGCCCGGTCCCGCGCAAGCGCTTTGCGGCAAAAAAGCTATCTTTGTCCCGCAAGCAGACTATTCTTGCACAAAATCGGATAACCGCATGGACGCAATCGCGCAATTTTTCGTGGAGTGGGGATACGTGGGGCTCTTCCTTTCGGCTTTCATCGCCGGAAGCATCCTGCCCTTCAGCTCCGAAGCGGTGATGGTCATCCTCACGGGCATGGGCCTCGACCCCGTCGGCTGCCTGATCGCGGCATCGCTCGGGAACACGCTGGGCGGCATGACCTGCTATTGGATCGGCTCGCTCGGCCGCACCGAGTGGATCACCCGCATCGGCATCACACCCCGCCAACTGGCCCGGGCCCGGAAATTCCTCGCCGGGCGCGGCGCCCTGATGGGATTCTTCGCCTTTCTGCCGACCATCGGCGAGGCGCTTGCCATCGTCCTCGGACTGATGCGCAGCAACGTGTGGCTCACGGGCATCTCGATGCTTGCGGGCAAGGCGCTGCGCTATGTCGTCATCCTGCTCTCGTTCGAAGGGGCCGCAGCGCTCTTCTGAGCACAACTCCCCACATGCGGAAACAACAGCGTCCGGATCTCCCCTGCGGGAAATCCGGACGCCGCATATCTGCCGGAAGGCCGGCTACTTCGACGACGCGAGCGGAGCGGCCTGCGTATAGGTCCGGGCGGCCAGCTCCTTGTCGAGCATGTAAAGCCCGAACTTGTTGCCCTCGACGGCCTCGCAGGCGCCGATCATCTCGCGCGCCGACTCCTCCTCCTCGACCTGCTCGTCGATGAACCAAACGAGCATGTTCGACGAAGCATAGTCCTTATCTCCGGCGGCGATGGCGGCCAGATTGTTGATCATCGCCGTCACCTTCTGCTCGTGTTCGAGCGTATCGCGGAACATCTCCAGCGGTGAGTCCCACGACGTGCGGACCTCGGCGATCGGCTGCAAACGCACCTCCGCATCCCGCGAAAGGATGTAGTTCATCAGGATGCGGGCATGGTCCTGCTCCTCCTGGAACTGGACATAGAACCAGTTGGCAACGCCCTTCAGCCCCTTGGCCTCGGCGTCCACCGACATCGAAAGATAGAGATACGCCGACCACATCTCGGCGTTGATCTGCGCATTGAGCGCTTCGTGCAATTGCTGACTCAACATAGTTTATCGTAATTTAAGGATTCGATCCGTTCTCTTACGACAAATATAGGACATTTTCCGAACTTTGAGCCGCCCCGGCAACAAATACGACGAAAAATCCGCCGGGGGCGGGTTTTCGCGCAGGCCGACCGCGGCGCCCGGCAACGCAAGGCGTCCGGAGCGGATCCGCAGACTCCCGGATCAGTCGTCGAGATCGATGAGCCGGAAGTCGAGGTCGAACTTCATCTCGAAGCCGTTGTCGAGCTCGACCTCGTAATCGCGGCGGTCGCGTTCGAGTTTCAGCACCCGGGCTTCAGGGAAGTGTTTGGCTACATAGGCGGCAATCTGCGGAGGGATAAGTCGCGCCGGCACCTCGGCCCCGTACTTGCAGTCGATGTCGGTCCAGTTCCCTTTTCCGTCGAACACCACCACCATGCCATCGACCATCACCACCTTGTACTCGGTCGAGAACCACTCGGTCTCTGCCTTGGCAAACGAAACATCCACTCCGGGGAAGCTTTCGGCCAGGAACGCCTGCGCTGCAGCGGGCAGTTTATCGGCCGTAATCAGCCGGTCCCGCTCCATGCACGAGGTCGCAAGGCCGAGTGTCAGCAGGGACGCTCCCATCCAACCCACGATTCGTTTTGCTTTTGATTTCATATGTTACTCTCTTCTTCTCGTTGTTTTCCGTCACAAAGCTAATCTGCGAAACTGAAACGTTTCTGAAACGCCGCGTCAATCCGCAACCCGGAGCGTGAAACAGTGACGCCCCTCCGCGTAGCCGTACCCGATCCGCATGCCGTAGAGGCGGCACACGGCATCGACGATCGCCAGCCCGAGCCCCGTCGAACCCTCCCTCTTCGTCCCCTGGTAAAAGCGGTCGAAGACATGCTCGCCGTCGAGCGCCCCGCCCGCACCGCTGTTGGCGACGCTCAGGCTGCCGGCGTCCACACGGACGACGATCTCGCCGTCCGCATCGCCGTGCACAAAGGCGTTCTTGAGCAGGTTGCCCACGACACTCGCCGCGAGCGACGGGTTCATCCGCACGGTCAGCTGCCCCTCTTCGAGCAGCGTAAAGCGGATCCCGCGGTAGGCATAGATCTCCCCGAGGTCCTCGGCCGTACTGCGCACCAGGGCATTCACATCGACCGGCTCGGACTCGGGGAACTGCCCGTTCTCGATCTTCGAAAGCAGCAGCAGCGACCGGTTGAGCCGCACCAGATACCCCAGCGTCCGCTGGACCTTGGCGATCTCGCCCAGCTGCTCCTCCGTGAGCGATCCGCCATCGACGAGCATCTCAAGTCGGTTGCCGCACACGGCCAGCGGGGTCTGCATCTCATGCGAGGCGTTGCCGATAAACTGCTTCTGCCGGTCGAACAGCGATTCGGCCCGGGCGGCATACCGCCGGGCGGCATCGTTCAGCCGACGGAACTCCACGACCTTCGTATCGGCCTCGAGCGGCGGATTGGCCGCACCGACCGTATAGGCGTCGAGCCACCGCAACAGGGCGTAAAGCGGCTTCATCGTGCGGTGCAGGACGACGGCCGTCACGATCAGAATCAGCCCGAGCAACAGCACGTACAGTCCGACGATCCACCACAATACGGCCCCGACCAGTTCGGTCTTCTCGACCGCCGGCGACGTCACCGTCAGTTCGCGCCACTGCCCCGCACGGTCGCGGAACATCATCCGCAGCACGCGGGCCGGCTCCTCATTGTCCCGTTCGGGAATATAGACCTGCTCGTCCGAAAATACCGTCTGCGGGCGCGAAGCGGCATAGCCGGCAGGTACCTCGAAGAGTTTGTACCCGCTCGTACCGCCCCCTTCGGATGCGGGGGCGTGTCCGGAAAGCACCTGACGGATGATCACTTCGGCGCGTACCTCCAGCGCATCGTCCACCTCACGGTCGATCCGGGCCGTCAGGGCAAAATAGAACAACAGGGCCCACACCGCCAGCAGCAGCGAGAGTACCCATGCCAGGTGCAGGACGATGCGGTAGACAAGTCTCATGGACGGACCAGTTTGTAACCGAAGCCGTAGACCGACTTGATCTCGATGTCGGCCCCCGCGGCCTGGAGTTTGCGGCGCAGGTTCTTCATCTGCGCATAGACGAAGTCGAAGTTGTCGGCCTGGTCGATGTGGTCGCCCCAGACCCCTTCGGCCAGAGCCGCCTTATCGACCGTGTGGTTCGGGCGGGTCATGAAGTAGTGCAGGATGTCGTACTCCTTGCGCAACAACTCCACGGGACGCCCGGCAACCTCGACCCGACGGCTGTCGGGCCACAGGCGCACGTTCCCCGCCTCGAGGCTCGCCTGCCCATCGCGCTGGTGGCGCCGCAGGACGCTCCGGATCCGGGCGCTCAGCTCGGCCAGGTGGAACGGCTTGGGCAGGTAGTCGTCGGCCCCGAGTTCGAGTCCGCCGATCTTGTCGTCGAGCGAGTCGCGCGCCGAGATGATGATCACGCCGGCACGCTGCTGCCGCTGCCGGAGGGCTTCGAGCAGTTTGAGGCCGTTGCCGTCGGGCAGCATGATATCCAGCAGGATGCAGTCGTAATCGTAGGCGGCGATCTTGTCCAGCCCCGATGCGTAGTCGGCGGCCTGCTCGACCACATACTGTTCGCGGCGCAGCGTCTGCACCATGATCTCCCGCAGGGAGGGTTCGTCTTCGACAATCAGCAGTTTCATACGTTCAGTTTTCAGGCAAAGGTACGCTCCGATTCCGAAAGGAAACCGAAATCGGGGCAGATCAGCGCAGTTGTCCCGTCCGTTCGAAATAGGCCTTGAGCACCAGGAGGGAGATCAGCCGCTCGCGACGACGGTCGCGGAACTGGTCGATATAGGCGTGGGCGTGGGCCACGATCGCCTCGGCCTCCTCGGGATGGGTGCTGTAGTGGTGCATACGCTCCTCGAGGTCGGCATAGTCGGGCCGGATCTCCACATAGTGGTAGCCGGGAATGAGCGTACCCTCCATGAACCACGTCTCGTAGGTCGGCCGCGGCATGACGGCCAGCGAATTGGTGGACATCACCCACTTGAGGTTCGTGGCTACATCGTTGCCCTCGATGGCCAGGATATAGCGGTAGCGCAGGTGGTCGTACATCGAGATGTGGGGCTTCGTCCACTCGGGCGGCAGCGACGGATGGCGGTTCGAAATGCCCGCATCGCAGCATGCCGAGCCGAAATAGCGCTCCATGAAGCGTTTGCGCAATACGTGGTTCGGGTGGTGGCAGTTGATCGCGCTCCGGAAGATCGCCCGGTCCTCCTTCGCCCGGAACGGAATGTCGTCGCGCAGGAAGACGAAGTGGCGGAACTTGTCGAGGTTGAGCAATACCGAGTTGGCATTGTCGCCCGCAATCGGGCGGCTCTTGACGACCGACGGAATCGGAGGCACCTCGGTCACGTCGCCGGGGATCATGTTCCACAGCAGGCCATCGTCGAACCAGCGCGTAAATTCGTAGGAATCGAAGAAATAAGCCGTGCGGACACCCCGGCCGAGGCGATGTTCTCCGAGCGGATGCAGCCCCTCGGGCAGAGGCACCCCCTCTGCCGGCAGGCGGTTGTAGTAATCGACGCGCTGCAGGATGTAGTCGCGATCGCCGCGCGACGCGACCTCGGCCAGCACGCCTTCGAGCCGCTTCTGCAGCAGGCGGTGCGGCACGGCGTACCGGGCAAGGTTCCGCACGAAGTAGAACAGCTTGACGGGTTTGTTGTGGAGAATACGGTTCAGTCGGTTGTCCATAGCTGCGTCTGTTGTGTTGAACAAAGATAACGATTTTCCCCGAACCGCCGCATGCCGGAAGCGGAAAACAGACCGGGCAGGACCGGCACGTGAAACGGGATGGCCGGGAGCCCCGGTCCCGCAAACGGGAGACAGGAAGAACGACGCGGCCGGATGGCGGCACGGCAGGGAAACGAAGAGGCGGAGACCCTCGTCGGATCTCCGCCCCGTTCCGTACACGGATTCAGGAGGATTACTCCTTGTGTCCGTCGTATGCCCACTTCACATAGATGGCACCCCACGTATACCCGCCGCCGAATGCCGACAGGATGAGGTTATCGCCCTTGCGAAGCTGCGATTCGTAATCGTAGAGACAAGTCGGGATCGTTGCCGCCGTCGTGTTGCCGTTGCGGTCGATGTTGATCATGCACTTGTCGGCCGTGATGCCCATACGGCGCGCCGTGGCGTCGATGATGCGCAGATTGGCCTGGTGCGGAACGAGATAACGGATATCGTCCGACGAAAGGTTGTGGCGCTCCATCATCTCCACCGACACGTCGGCCATCTTCGACACGGCAGCCTTGAAGACGGCGTGTCCGTCCCACGTGATCGTGTGCCAGTTGTTGGCCACGGTCTCGGCCGATGCCGGATAGCGCGAGCCACCGGCCTTCATGTAGAGCTGCAGCTCGCCCGAACCGTCCGAACGGAGCAGCGAGTCGATCACGCCGTAGCCCTCGGTATTCGGCTCAAGCAGCACGGCTGCGGCACCGTCACCGAAGATCGGGCAGGTCGAACGGTCCGTATAATCGATGATCGAGGACATCTTGTCGGCACCGACGACAATCACCTTCTTGCTCGTGCCGGCCTCGATGAACTTGGCACCCGTGGTCAGGGCGAAGAGGAAACCGCTGCAGGCAGCCGAAACGTCATATGCGAATGCGTTCTTGCAACCGGCCTGGTCGGCGATCAGGTTGCCCGTCGAGGGGAAGAACATGTCGGGAGTGACCGTGGCGCAGATCACCACGTCGATATCCATCGGGTCCACCCCCGTCTTGTCCAGAAGATTGATCACCGCACGTGCTCCCATGTAGGAGGTTCCGACGCCCTCGCCCTTGAGGATATGGCGCGTCTTGACGCCGATGTGCGACATGATCCACTCGTCGGTCGTGTCTACCATCCGGCTCAGCTCTTCGTTGGTCAGGATGTAATCCGGAAGGTACTCGCCCACTCCCGTGATCGCTGCTGTTATCTTACCCATTAACTTCTCTTTTACCTGGTTTTGTGTTACTGATTTTGAAATACCCGCTGCAGCTTCGCCGTCAGTCCGGCCTTGATGACCTGCTCGGTCGAGAGGATCATGCTGCGGATCGCCTTGGGAGAGGAGCATCCGTGGCCGATGATGACGGGCGCATTGACGCCCAGAACCGGCGTGCCGCCCACGTTTTCGTAATTCATGGAGTCCCAGAAGACGTTGCCGCCCCCGAGCGCCTTGTTGATGCGGTAGAGCCCCTCGGCCATCTTCAGCACGGTGTTGCCCACGAAACCGTCGCAGACGATCACGTCGGCCACCTTGCCCGAGAAGATGTGCGACCCCTCGACGTTGCCGACGAAACGGATGCGCGGCTCGGCCTTCAGCAGCTCATAGGCTGCCTTCGACTGGGCGTTGCCCTTGGTCTCCTCCTCGCCGATGTTGAGCACGGCGACACGGGGACGCTCGATGCCCAGCACCGCCTCGGCATAGATCGAACCGATCAGACCGTACTGTGCCAGCACCTCGGGCTTGCAGTCCACGTTCAGCCCCACGTCGAGCAACAGGGCAGGACGCCCCGAAGCCGTCGGAACGATCGACGAGATCGTCGGACGGATTACCCCCTCGATGGGCTTGACGGCATACATCGAACCGACCATCATGGCTCCGGTCGATCCGGCGCTGGCGAATCCGTCGATTGCGCCCTTGGCCAGATAGCCGAAACCTACCGTGATGCTCGAATCGGCCTTGCTCTGGAAAGCCTTGGCCGGATGGTCGCCCATCTCGATCACCTCGGTGGTCGCCACGATGTCGAACCGCTCGGCCGGGCACTTCTCGGCAGCCAGCACCGCCTTGATTTTCTCTTCGTCGCCGAACAGCACGATACGGCTGTCCGACCCGATCGCGTCGAGCGCCATGACAGCCCCCTTGACGGCTGCTTCGGGAGCGAAATCGCCCCCCATGGCATCTATACCAATCTTTAACATACTCGTGCGATTTGGTTTTTATCCCGGCTCCGTCCCGCAACGCATCCGGACGGTTCCGAGGAGCCGTCCGGCAGGGCCCGCGGGCCGAAAGCCGCGCTTATACTAAAAAAGAGGCAGTCCCTCCAGCAGGGAGTCCTCTTTCGTGCCGGCCTATTCGTCGGCCTTCTTCTCGATGGCGAGCTTACCGCGGTAGAATCCGCACTCGGGGCATACACGGTGATAGAGCACCGAAGCACCGCAGTTCGAGCAGGTTACGACCGTCGGAACGACAGCCTTGTAGTGGGTTCTGCGCTTATCGCGTCGCGTCGACGAGATTTTGTGTTTAGGATGTGCCATTTTACTACTTGTATTATGAGTTTAACGTATTTCTGTACCTTTTATTTTGTGCCGCCGTTTTCCTCCGCTTCGTCGGCCTCCATCCGTTCGCGCAGCGCCGCCAGCTTGGCCCACTCTCCTTCGGGAACGGCGTGCTCCTCGGCCCGGTTCTCGATAGCCGAGAACTCCTCGTCGGAGACGATCCGGAAACGCTTGAGCATCTCGGGATCGCACTCTCCCTCGGGGTGCACGCGCTGGTAGGGCAGCGACAGTACGATGCTCTCGTAGATGTACTGCGAAAGATCCACCTCGTCCTCGCCCGGCAGGAGCCAAAGCACCTCGCCGTCATACTCGCGCGGTTCGTCGGAGAACTTCACCAGCAGCTGCCCCTCGAAGTCAATCGGGATGCGGCAATCCTCCAGGCAGCGGTCGCAGGCGACCACCACATGGCCCGTGATGCGGACATCGGCCGTAAGCATCGTCTCGCCCCGCTCGAGCGTGACCTCGACGACACACCGTCCGTCCTTGATCTCCGAACTTTCGAAGGCCTCGAACAGCGGTTTGCCGACCTCGAAACGGAACTCGTGGGTCCCGTTTTTAAGGCCTCGGTAGGCAATCGAATATCCTTCAGCTACCTCCATTTGTACGCATTTAGTGCGCAAAGTTACTAAAAAATAGGACAACTGCAAAGAAAACCGCGAGTTTTAGCGTCATCATCCGATTCGCACCCCCGGAAATTTGGCATTGCGCACGAGTTGTATTATATTTGTGGAATATGGCAGACAAAGGGGGAGGATTCACGATCGAGGTCACCAGCCGCTACGAAGGCTGGTGGCGCTACAACGTCGCACTGATGTGCGGCTGCTTCGACGCCGCGGACAACCGCACGGGGTTCGCCTCGGCCTCCTCGGAGATCGTCCCCGTCGGGGCCAACCTCAAGGAGCCGCCCGCCACGCAGGCCGGACGGCGGCACATCGCACTGACGACCGACCCCTGCGACCACCTCATGCTCTACGTCTACATCATCCCCCACACGCTGCCTGCGGACAACGATATCGACGCCACGAGACCCTTCGACATCGAACTGCGCATCAGTTGCAACGGCCGGCGCATACGGAGCGAAAAGCGCCGGATCAACCAATGGTCGGGAGCCTCGATCGAGCTGCGCGTGGCAGCCGACGGCAAGTGACCCGCAGCCGAAACCCTCAACAAAAAAACTTCACGACAACGATGAAAACGAAACTGCTACCCCTCATGCTGCTGGCGGGAATAGCCCTTTCGGGCTGCGGCACGGCCGACACGGCGGCCGACTCCTTCGTCCGGGTCGAAAACGGACAGTTCCTGCTCAACGACAAGCCCTACTACTTCATCGGCACCAACTTCTGGTATGGCCCCATCCTCGGATCGCAGGGTCCCGACGGCGACCGCGGGCGTCTGGCCCGCGAGCTCGACGCACTGCGTGACCGCGGCGTGACGAACCTCCGCGTGCTGGTGGGTGCCGACGGCGAGGAGGGCGTACCCTGCAAGATCGAGCCCATCCTGCAGACCGCACCGGGCGAGTACGACGATGCACTGCTCGACGGGCTGGACTACTTTATGCGCGAGGCAGCACGCCGCGACATGAAGGTCGTACTCTACCTCACCAACTCGTGGGAGTGGTCCGGAGGCTACTCGCAATACCTCATGTGGGCCGGCGAGGAGAAGGCCCCAATCCCGGGGATTGATGGATGGAACCCCTTCCGCGAATATGTCGCCGGCTTCATCCCCAACGAGCGGGCCCGGGAGATGTTCGCCGACCACGTGCGCTTCATCGTCGGCCGTACGAACCGCTACACGAACCGGAAGTACAGCGAGGATCCCGCCATCTTCTCATGGCAGATCTGCAACGAACCCCGCGCATTCAGCGATGAGAACAAGGAGGAGTTCGCCCGCTGGATCGGTTCCACGGCCCGCCTGATCCGCTCGCTCGATCCCAACCACATGATCTCGACCGGCTCGGAGGGGTTGTTCGGCTGCGAAGTGGACACGCTGCTGACCGAGCGCATCCACGCCTTCCCCGAGATCTCCTATGTCAATCTCCACATCTGGCCCTACAACTGGCAGTGGGCCACGGCCGGGCACCTCGACGAGGAGTTCGACAACGCCCGGCAGCTGACCCGCGAGTACCTGGAGTGCCACCTCGACATCGCCGAGCGGCTCAACAAGCCGGTGGTCGTCGAGGAGTTCGGATTCCCGCGCGACAGCGTCCGCTTCGACCGAGGCACACCGACCCGCCTGCGCGACGCATACTATACCGACCTGCTCGACCGGGTCATCGGCTCGAAAGCCGAAGGCGGACTGCTGGCCGGCTGCAACTTCTGGGGCTGGGCCGGCGAGGCGCGTCCGGCCCACCACAACTGGCAGCGCGGCGACGATTTCTGCTGCGACCCGGCCCACGAGCCGCAGGGCTTCTACTGCGTCTACGACGACGACACGACCGCCGAACTGATCCGTGACGCCAACCGCCGTCTCGAGGCGACCCCGCTGCCGGGCGAAGCGACAAAAGTCCAATAAGGAAAGGCCTGCGTCGGCCGACGTCCGGCGACAGTTTTCCCAAGCGATACGTCCCGCAGTTCCGATTTGGAAACTGCGGGACGTATCCTTTCATGCCGTCCGTCCCCATCCGCCCCGCCCGTCCTGCCCGTTCCGGCCGAGAGCAAAACACAGCGATGCTTCCGGTCTTGTGCCCGGGAGCATCGCAAAAAAAAGAGGGATCCGGCGAAGCGGATCCCTCCAACTATGGTCTTTTGCGGGTCAGACTACTTGTTGTAAGCCTTCATCACCGAGATCAGGTCGAGGACCTTGTTCGAGTAACCCCACTCGTTGTCGTACCATGCAACAACCTTCACGAAGGTGTCGGTCAGAGCGATACCGGCAGCCTTGTCGAAGATCGACGTACGGGGATCGCCCAAGAAGTCCGACGAAACGACAGCCTCCTCGGTGTAGCCCAGCACACCCTTCAGCTCGCCTTCCGAAGCCTCCTTCATGGCAGCGCAGATCTCATCGTACTTCGCCGGCTTGGCGAGGTTTACGGTCAGGTCAACAACCGATACGTCGAGGGTCGGAACACGCATCGACATACCCGTCAGCTTGCCGTTCAGCGAGGGGATCACCTTACCTACGGCCTTGGCAGCGCCGGTCGAGGAGGGGATGATGTTGCCCGAAGCGGCACGGCCACCACGCCAGTCCTTCATCGAGGGACCGTCTACGGTCTTCTGCGTAGCGGTGGTCGAGTGAACCGTCGTCATCAGACCGTCGGTGATGCCGAACTTGTCGTTCAGAACCTTGGCGATCGGGGCGAGGCAGTTCGTGGTGCACGATGCGTTCGAAACGATCTTCTGGCCAGCATAGGTATCGGTGTTCACGCCGCATACGAACATCGGCGTAGCGTCCTTCGAGGGAGCCGACATAACAACGTACTTGGCACCGGCTGCGATGTGAGCCTGAGCCTTCTCCTCGGTCAGGAACAGACCCGTCGATTCAACGACGTACTCGGCACCCACCTCGTTCCACTTCAGGTTTGCGGGATCCTTCTCGGCGGTTACGCGGATGGCGTGGCCGTTCACGATCAGCTGGCTCTTCTCGAGGTCGTAGTTGATCTCGCCCTTGAACTGGCCGTGCATCGTGTCGTACTTCAGCATATAGGCCAGGTAGTCTACCGGGCAGAGGTCGTTGATGCCTACGATCTCGTACTTGTCAGTCTGCGTGCAGGCAGCACGGAAAACCATACGGCCGATACGACCGAAGCCGTTGATACCAATCTTAATAGTTGCCATAATGTTTTGATTTATTTGTTAGTAAAAAACTCGCGTCGTTTTTCCACGCGCAAAAGTACACACTTTCTAAATTTTACGCAATAAAAATCGTAAATTTTTTAATGAATGCCCGCCGCCTTGGCGCGCTTGGCCATAGCCGAGGCGAAGACGAAATCGTTCAGTTCCGGATTGTCGGCGTGCAGGATATCGTCCTTGGTTCCCTCCCACCACTTGCGGCCGTTGTGGATGTATACGATCTTCTCGCCGATCTCCATCACGGAGTTCATGTCGTGCGTATTGACGATCGTCGTGATGCCGTACTCCTGGGTGATCTCGTGGATCAGGTTGTCGATGACGATCGAGGTCTGCGGGTCGAGGCCCGAGTTGGGCTCGTCGCAGAACAGATAGCGCGGGTTCATGACGATGGCCCGGGCGATGGCCACCCGCTTGATCATGCCGCCCGACAACTCGGCCGGGTAGAGGCGATTGGCGTTCTCGAGCCGCACGCGCTGCAGGCAGAAGTTCACCCGCTCCATCTTCTCGCGTTCGCTCTTCGAGGTAAAGAGGTCGAGCGGCAGCTTGACGTTCTCCTCGACGGTCGAGCTGTCGAGCAGCGCCCCGCCCTGGAAGATCATCCCGATGTCCTTGCGGATCGTCTTGCGCTCGCGGAAGCCCAGCCGCGTGAAGTTCACGTCGTCGTACCAGACGTCGCCCGCATCGGGCTCGTGCAGCCCCACGAGGGTCTTCAGCAGCACGGTCTTGCCCGAGCCGCTGCGCCCGATGATCAGATTGGTCTTCCCGGTCTCGAACTCGACCGAGATATCGTCGAGGACCGTGCGTCCGTCGAACGACTTGACGATATGTTCGGCTCGTATCATATCAACAGCACTTGCGTCAGGATCAGGTCGAAAAGCAGGATCACGATCGAGCTGGCCACCACGGCGCGCGTCGATGCGGCGCCCACCTCGAGCGAGTTGCCGCGGGCGTAATAGCCGTAGAAGGCCGAGATCGAGGTGATGATGTAGGCGAAGAAGACGGTCTTGATGAGCGTGTAGGTGATTGAATAGGGGCGGAAGTCCATCAGCAGGCCATCGACATAGTCGGCCGGGATCATGATTCCGGTGGCTGCGGCGATGAGCCAGCCGCCGATGACGCCGATCAGGATCGAGAGGATCGTCAGGAAGGGAAAGAAGATCATCGACGCCACGATCTTCGGCAGGATGAGGTACGAGGCCGAATTGACCCCCATGATCTCCAGGGCGTCGATCTGCTCGGTGATGCGCATCGTGCCGATCTCCGAGGCGATGCTCGAGCCGACCTTGCCGGCCAGGATCAGCGCCACGACGGCCGATGAGAACTCGAGGATCATCGTCTCGCGCGTGGCATAGCCGATGAGCGACTGCGGGATGAACGGCGAGTCGAGGTTGATCGACATCTGGAGCGTGATGACCGCACCGATGAAGATCGAGATGATGGCCGTCAGCCCGATGGAGTTCACGCCGAGGGCCTCCATCTCGTAGATGATCCTCCGGCGGTAGATGGCGGCCTTCTCGGGACGGGAAAAGACCTTCCCCATCAGCATGAAATAGCGCCCTATGAGTTCGAATACCTTCAACATGGTCACTCCTTGGTCTCTTCGAAATCGACGTAGTCGCCGACCTTTTCCGACACGCGCTTCTCGGGGGCGTCGGACGTGCGGTAGACCTTCACCTCACCCTCGCGCTCCTGCTTCGGAGGCCGCTGCCGCGCCCCGAAGCCGCGGGGATCGAAGCCGCCCGCGGCACCGCCGAATCCCTCGCCGAAACGCTCCTCCATCTCCTTGCGCATGCGGTAGATCCGCCAGCGGAAGAGAAGCACGCCCGCAACGAGCAGCAGAACGAATCCCATAATAAAATACAGTATGAATAGTGCAATACCCTTCAGCAGCGCCGGAGCACCCAGCGCCAGGATCAGAATGACGAGCACGGTCAGCGAGTTCCGCTGTACGAACCCCACGAGTGCGTCGATGACTGCCATCAGATATTTCATCGTTCGTTTTTCGAGTTACAGCCCTACAAAGGTAGGGAAAATTATGCGGATTTCAATAAATGTCGTAATTTTGGTGCCGGAAAGCAAAAATCACCACACGACCATGATAACCCCGCTCACAGCCATTTCGCCCGTAGACGGGCGCTACCGTAACAAAACGGAAAAACTTGCAGATTATTTTTCGGAAGCGGCACTGATCCGCTACCGCATCCGCGTCGAGATCGAATACTTCATCGCCCTGTGCGAGCTGCCGCTGCCGCAGCTTGAGGGCATCGACCACGCCCGCTTCACCGACCTGCGCCGGCTCTACACCGACTTCTCCGAGGCCGACGCGCTGCGTGTCAAGGAGATCGAGTCCGTCACCAACCACGACGTAAAGGCCGTCGAGTACATCATCAAGGAGAAGATGGATGCGCTGGGGCTCTCCGCATACAAGGAGTTCGTACACTTCGGACTCACCTCGCAGGACATCAACAACACATCGATCCCCCTCTCGCTCAAGGAGGCCCTCACGGGGGTCTACTACCCCGCCGTCGAGGAGGTGCGCGACAAGCTGGCCGCCTTCGCCAGGGAGTGGCACGACGTGCCGATGCTGGCACGCACGCACGGGCAGCCCGCCTCGCCCACGACCCTCGGCAAGGAGTTCATGGTCTTCGTCGAGCGGCTCGAGAAGCAGCTGGCCATGCTCCATGCGATCGCCATCCCGGCCAAGTTCGGCGGCGCCACGGGCAACTTCAACGCCCACCATGCGGCCTATCCCTCGATCGACTGGGTGGCTTTCGCCAACCGGTTCGTCGGCGATACCCTCGGGCTGAGCCGCTCGCAATACACCACGCAGATCGAGCACTACGACAACCTGGCGGCGATCTTCGACTGCATGAAGCGCATCGACACGATCCTTGTGGACCTCTCGCGCGACATGTGGACCTACATCTCGATGGAGTACTTCAAGCAGCGCATCAAGGCCGGCGAGGTCGGCTCGAGCGCCATGCCCCACAAGGTGAACCCCATCGATTTCGAGAATGCCGAGGGCAACTTCGGCATCGCCAACGCCATTTTCGAGCACCTCTCGTCGAAACTCCCCGTCTCGCGCCTGCAGCGTGACCTGACGGACTCGACCGTGCTGCGCAACATCGGCGTGCCCGTGGCCCACGCCGTGATCGCCCTGCAGTCGCTCATGAAGGGGCTGGGCAAGGTGATCCTCAACCGCGAGGCGCTGGACCGCGACCTGGAGCAGAACTGGGCCGTCGTGGCCGAGGGCATACAGACGATCCTGCGCCGCGAGGGCTATCCGAAGCCCTACGAGGCGCTGAAGGCCCTGACACGCACCAACACCCACATCACGCGCGAGGCGATCGCCGCCTTCATCGAGACGCTCGACGTGGCCGAGACGGTGAAGCAGGAACTGCGCGCCCTCTCGCCCGCGACCTACACGGGTGTCTTCCGGTAACCGGCAGCGAAGATGGGATTCGGGCTTGTCCTCTACGGCATCTTCGCCGTGTTTTTCCTCGTACTCGGAGTCATCTTTTTCCTGGGCCGCGGAGCGCGGCTGATCGCCGGCTACAATACGATGCCGAAGGAGGAACGCGCACGTTACGACGAAAAGGCGCTGTGTCGTTTCATGGGCAAACTGATGTTCTACTGCGCCGTCTGCATGCTCCTAATGGGCGCCGACAAAATCCACCCTCACCAGGGGTTCGGAGCTGCCGGCATGATCTGGCTGGCGATCGGCGCCGTCGCAGCGGTGATCTACGCCAATACGGGCAACCGTTTCCTGAAAAAGCCGCCGCAAAGGCGGGACCCGGAGGGAAAATATCCCCCACGGACATAAGAATAGAATGAAGCGAGCCGCCGAAGGATTCCGATCCCCGGCGGCTCTTCGTTGGCACGCACTTTGCCCATTCCTGAAGCAACTGCGGCACAGCAACCGCAGTGAGGTTTCTTCATTTATTTAAGTTTGGGTTAGTAGTTTAGGAGGGCCATCCTCCGGAGGCGGCAGGCAATCGCGAGATCCCCTGCCGCTTTTTCATGCCGTCCCGGCCACGCCGCGGCAACACGCACGATGTGCCGCGACCGTGACGGAACCGCGCGGCACACAGAGTCTGCGACCCGCCGGAAGCACACGCACAGGGCAGGGGTCAGAACTCCACCGTGATGCCGATCGAGGGCAGCAGCGTGCCGCTCTCCTGCCGGAGCACCTTCATTTTGTAGCGCTGCTCCGAGACCGGATCCTCGGGATTGAGGATCTCGCCCGTGGACATCAGCACGTCGGGCTGCCGGAGTTTGCTCACCGTGACGTTCTGCAGGTCGATGTAGAACCCCAGCATGCACCCCTTGAAGTAGAAGATCTTGTCGATGCGCAGGTCGAGCTGCGCAAAGGCGTCGAGCCGTTCAGCATTGTAGCGCGCATAGTCATAGTAGGGGCGTCCCTGCGCATCCCACGCCTCGACGAGCGACGACTTGTCGGCATCGTAAGGCGTATAGGGGGCCCCGCCCACGGCGCTCAGCTTCGCGCCGATGCTCCAGTTGCGGGGCAGGTCGTACGTTCCGCTGACGTTCACCACGAAGCGGTTGTCCCACGCCGAGGCGATCCACGGCGACGAGCCGTCGCTGCGGTACTCGCTGCGGTAGAGCGTCACCGACCCCACGATGTTCACCCGCCCGGGAATCTGCCAGCGGGCCATGGCCTCCACGCCGTAGGCGCGTCCTTCGGCCGAAGAGACGAGCGCCTCATTGCCCACCACGCCGTAGTCGTTGCCCTTGCACGAGAGCGGAATCCCGTCGGCGAGCGACAGGGGCACGTCGTCATATCCTTTGTAGAAGTTCTCGAGCGAGAGGACCAGCCGGTCGCGCAGGTGCCAGCTTACACCGGCACTCACCGCCCCGACACGCAGGTAGCGCAGGTCGCGGTTCACATACTGCCCGGCATCGAGGTAGCCGAGTGCCGTATAGGGCGGCAGCTGGTAGTAGAGTCCGGCGCTGCCGCTGATCTTCCATCCCCCGCCCAGCACATACGACAGCGAGGCGCGCGGCGAAAGCTGGTGCCACGGCCGGGACATGTGGGAGGAGTAGTCGCACGCGTCGGCCCGCACCCCGGCCGATGCGGTGAAGCGCTTGTTTTCCGAGGAGTAGTCGGCTCCGACGAAGAGCCCCCAGCCGAAGATGCCCAGGTCGGTGCGGTAGTCGGCCGTGCGGGCTTCGTCGGTATAGAGGCGCTGGAAGGTGCGGTTCGTGTAGTCCGAATAGTTGAGTTCCGCCCCTTCGCGCAGGGTCCACTGTCCGAGATAGCTGCGGTTCTCGGCCCGCAGCGTGCTCTTCTGCTCCACGGAACGCAGGCGCAGCGTGAGGTTCTCCTCCGAGGAGTCGTCGTTGCCGCGATACTTCAGGTTGCGGTTGTTCAGGTAGTTGTGGCTCAGGGTTACCGTCTGCACGTGCTTCCCGGCATAGTGCTGCCACGAGGCACCGACCGTGAAGGTCTCCTGCTGGATGCGCGGCAGATAGCTCAGCAGGTACTCGGCATCCTCGCCCTTCTCATCGACGTTGAGCTTCATGTTGTCGATGCCGGCCAGCGCCAGAAAGGTCAGCTCGTCGCGCTCCGAGAAGCGGGTCTTGACCTTTACCTGCCCGTCGATGTAGTTCGGCAGGAACGGGAGCCCCAGCATCTTGAAGAGCAGCTGCAGGTAGGACTGCCTGAGCGAGAAGAGGTAGGTCGTCCTGTCGCCGATGTGGCCGCTGCCGCTGATCCCGGCGTCCGAGGCGCCGAGCGTCGCCTTGAAGGTCTGCCGCTCGGCATTGCCATCGCGGAGCTTGAAGTCGAGCACGGAGCTCAACGCCCCGGCCCGGTCGGCCGGGAAGGCCCCGGTGTAGAAGTTGATCTCGCGGATCAGGTCGGCATTGACGATGCTCACCGGACCGCCCGTGGCGCCCTGCGTGGCAAAGTGGTTGATGTTCGGGATCTCGATGCCGTCCATGAAGAACTTGTTCTCCGACGGGCCGCCGCCGCGCACAATCAGGTCGTTGCGGTAGCCCACCGGCGAGAAGGCCACGCCGGGATAGGAGCGCACGATGCGCGAGATGTCGCGGTTCGAACCGGGGCTCTTCTCGATCTCGCGGACCCCGATGACGTTCAGCCCCACGGGGCTCTCGACCGTCGCCCGGAAAGGCGAGGGACGGACCGTCACGGCCTCGACCTGCGTGGCATCCTCCTCGAGCTCGATCTCCACGAAGGGCGTAGCGGCCGAGACGAGGAACTCGGGGCTGACATAGCCCTTGTATCCGACCGAGGAGGCGACGAACCGCTGGATGCCGGGGCGTACCCGTTCGATGACAAACCGGCCGGTGGAGTCTGTCGAGGCGCCCCGCTGCTCCTCGCCCTGCACCACGACCGAAGCATAGGCGACCGGCTGGCGCGTCAGGCGGTCGATCACACGACCCGACACCGGGTATCCCGAGGTTTGCTGCGCCCGCACCGCACACGGCACGGCGAGCAACAGCAACAAGCATGACAGACAGATCCGTTTCATCGTCCTATTCCAGTTTTATGTCGAGCATCACGGGCAGATGGTCCGACGCCCTGCTCACGTCGCCCGCACGGAAGCGGTCCAACACCCGGGCATCCACCACATCGCATGCCACACCGTTGTCGAGTTGCAGAAAGTAGTCAATGCAGACCGTCGGTCCGTCCGACGGATAGGTCCCGGCATCGGTTCCCGAGAGCACCCGCCAGGCGCGCCGCAACTCGCGCAGCGTCTCCGAGCCGGGCTCGGCATTCAGGTCGCCGCCGAGGAAGACCGGCTTCACGCTCCGCCCGTAGCGTTCGCGCATCACCCGGTTGATCTCGCGCACCTGCTCGACCTGCGCCTCGGCCGAGACATGGTCCAGGTGGGTAGTGGCGATCACGAAACGCGGAAGCTCGACGACCGCCAGCACGCGCGGCTCGGCTCCGCCGGCCTGCGGCAGCGGCACGAAGAATTTGCGGACCGCCGGCTCGCGCGTCATGACCCCTTCGCCGTAGGCGCCGCCCTGGAACGGCATGGCGGGACCGTAGCAGAAGTCCCAGCCGCCCATCAGCCCGGCGACCCGTTCGAGTTGGAAAACGCCCCGCGTCCGGACGGCACAGCTGTCCAGTTCGTTGAGACAGACGGCATCGGCGCCGATCTCGCGCATCATGTCGGCAACAAGCCGATAGTCGTCCCGGATGTATTTGTTGAAGACCCCGACATTGTAGGTCACCAACCGCGTCACACCCGGCGCCTTGGCCGGAGCCTCCGTCCTTTCGGGTGCGGAACCGGTCATCCGGGCCATCGCACACGCAATCCATCCCGCCGCCAGAAACAGCGTCAGGAGAAGTTCCAATCGTCTTTTCATCGTTTTCGAACTTTTCCGGCCGGAAGGCCCGTAAAGGACCAAGGCACAGTCCCGCCGATTTCACCACGAAGATACGCAAAATAACGGTTCCGGACATCGCCGCCGGGAAAAATCGATCCTTTCGCCCTTCATTTCCGCCGGAACGTGCCGCCGACGGGGCCGGAAGAATCTCCGCGGCATGAAAACTGCAGGTCTCGAAGCATTTGCACAACATACCGAACCATGGCCAAAGACAAACGCATTTCGACCTCGCAGCTCGCCCTGATGACCGCAGCTGCAGTCATCAGCCTGCGCGGACTCCCGATGATGGCGCAGGAGGAGCTCACCATGTTTTTCTACATCTTCTTCGCCACGTTCCTCTTCCTGATTCCCGCGGCACTCGTGAGTGCCGAACTGGGCAGCGCCTTCGCCTCCCGCGGAGGCGGTGTCTACACCTGGGTCAAGGAGGCCTTCAACCCCCACCTGGGCTTCACGGCCATCTTCCTGCAGTGGATCCAGAACGTCGTCTGGTACCCCACCGTGCTGGGATTCGCCGCCGCCTCGGCCGCCTACATGGCCGGTCTCCCGGCACTGGCCGAGAACGGGATCTTCGTGGGGTGCTTCTCGATCGCCATGTACTGGTTCGCAACCTGGATCACCCTCCGCGGCACCACGGCGCTCACCGACTTCACGAGCCGCGGGTTTCTCGTCGGCACGGTCCTGCCCGGCATCGTCATCGTCCTGATGGCCGTCATCTGGCTGGCCGGGGGCAACGGAATCGCCTTCGAACACATCCCCGCCTCGGTCACCCAGGTAGTCGGGACCGACGCCGCGCACCACGTGCACCCGCGCCTGTTCCCCCACATCTCGGGCATGAGCGACATCGCCTTCCTGGCCGGCATCCTGCTGCTCTTCGCCGGTGTCGAGGTCCACGCCGTGCACGCCCCCGAACTGAAACGGCCGCAGTCGCAGTTCCCGCGGGCCATGTTCCTTGCCGCCCTGATCTCGTTCAGCCTCTTCACGCTCGGCGCCCTGGCCGTAGCCGTCATCACGCCCTACGAACAGATCGACCTCCAGGCAGGCCTGTTCGTCACCTTCCGCATCGTCTTCGACCACTACCGCATCGGGTGGATGACCAACGTCATGGGGCTGCTCGTCACCTTCGGAGCACTGGCCGGCATCCTCTCGTGGATCTCCGGACCGAGCCGCGGCCTGCTCTGGACAGCCCGGGAAGGGCGGCTGCCCCGGGTGCTCGGCAAAACGAACCGCAACGGCGTGCAGATCAACATCCTGCTCATCCAGGGGGCGCTCGTGACGCTGCTCTCGTCGCTCTACATCGTGATGAAGAACGTGAACGTGGCCTTCTTCCTGCTCAGCGCCCTGACCATCGGACTCTACCTGATCATGTACATGATGATGTACGCCGCAGCCATCCGCCTGCGCTACACTCAGCCCGACCTGCCCCGCAGCTACCGCGTGCCGGGCGGACGCGCCGGGATCTGGATCATCGCCGGAGGCGGCCTGCTGGCCGTGCTCTTCTCGTTCGCCGTGACCTTCTTCCCGCCCTCGCAACTGCCCGTCGGGAGCCCGGCCACCTACACGGCACTCGTCGCCTCGGGCACACTGCTCTTCCTGGCCATCCCCTTCGCCATCAGCCGGTCCATGGACCGGCAGGAGAGGCAAAAGGGTAAGCGGTAAAAGGAGCGGTGCGGGGCCCGCCTCATCAAAGGCAGGTCCCGCACCGGTTTGCGTCCCAGGTTCCGTCAGCCGAGAATCGTACCGTCCTCCGCGATGCGAAGCGTCACCTCACGGTCCGTCCGCTCCTCCTCCAGCTCGAGGGCATACCATGCACCGTCGGGAGTCTGAAGATAATCCGCGCCGTCGAACTCCCATCCGGCATACTCCGAAGCGGCCCAGGCAGCCGTCACCGCTTCGGGCAGTTCGGCACGGCGCACCTCCCACGAGGTCCTCACCCACGCTCCGGCCCCGTTGAAGAGCAGCTCCTTCTCGCGCCCCTCGTGGCGGATCTCCACCTCGAGCATCCCGTCGTCGCTGTCCTTCTCCACGATCGAGGCGCCCGGATAGTTCTCCCGGATGAAGGCCTCGATCTCCGCCGCGACACCGGCGCCTCCCACGGAGGGTTCATGGAGCGACACCTCGCCCTCGGGCGTAATCCGGATCTTCACGTCGCCGTTGCGCGACTCGAGCTCCAGGCGGTAGAAGGTCCCCTCGGAGACCGTCTCGTACAGATCCGCGTCGTCGAGCCGATAACCGCGCGCCTCGGCATACTCCGAAGCGGCCCAGGCAGCCGTCACGGCTTCGGGCAGGTCGGCACGGCGCACCCCGGTCTTGGTATACTGCCACGCCGCGCCGCGGTCGAAGAAGAGTTCGCGCTTCACGCCGCCGTCGAGAATCTCGACCTCCGTCCCCTCTGACTCTGCATCGACGTCGATCACACGGGCCGAAGGATAGTGCGTCCGGATATACTCCCCGATCGAGGCCGCAGGCTCGGCCGGGATGAAATCGCCGTAGTCGCAGTCGGGGTCCGCGTCGGCCACACACTTCACCAGCACGCCGTCGGGCGAGTAATAGAGGTCCATCTCGCGGCCGCCCTGTTCGACCTCGATGACGTAGATCTCTGGCTCGACATCGCCCGCACGGTAGAGTACGTCCACCCGGTCATCGACCCGCCACGAGGCATATTCGCTTGCGGCAAAGGCCTCCCTGACCGCCTGCGGGAGGGCTTCGAAACGGATCTCCGTCTCGGTCATCGTCCAGCGCCCGTCGGCATTGCCGAACCAGGCCGAGCAGTTCGTGGAGAGCGCCGCACGGGTTCCCGTCCAGTAGAAGTCCGCCACGGCATAGTCGCCCTTCATGCTCCAACTTACGTTCTGCGCACCGGGGTAACGCTCGGCAAAAGCCGCCAGCACCTGCGGCGACACCTCGCCTCCCGAGCCGCGCTCCCCGTCGGAGCGCTCACATCCCGCAGCCAGAAACGCGGCGGCTGCAACCAACAGATTTCTCATCCAATTCATCATGATCGTGTCGTTTTAAGTGATTCGATTACCCATTTTCGCAGGCAAAGCTACGGGGACATTTTGAAAAGAAACTGAAACGGCACAAAAAAACCGGTCCTTCGCGGACCGGTCGCTCCGTCATTCGGACGCGCGGTATTCGTTGGGGGTCTGCCCCGTGAGTTTCTTGAACATCCGGGTGAAGTGCTGCGGATACTGAAAGCCCAGTTCGTAGGCGATCTCACCGATCGTCCGCCCCGGATCGAGCACCCGCTCCTTCGCCACCTCGAGCAGTTTGAGCTGGATGTGCTCCTGGGCCGTGCGCCCCGTCTCCCGTTTGACCAGGTCACCGAAATAGTTGGGCGAGAGGCAAAGCTGTCCGGCGCAGTATTTTACCGTAGGAAGTCCTTCGCTGCGGGCGCGCCCCTCGGCGAAGTAGTCATCCAGCAGGCGTTCGAAACGCGTCAGCACGTCGTGATTGACATGTGCGCGGGTGATGAACTGCCGTTCGTAGAAACGCAGGCAGTAGTCGAGCAGCACCTCGATCTGCGTGGTGACCAGCCGCCGGCTGTGACGGTCGATGGCATGCCCGAGTTCGAGACGGATCTTCCGGAGGCTGTCCACGACCAGCGACCGTTCCGTCTCCGAGAGGTGCAGCGCCTCGTTCACCTCATAAGAAAAATAGGTATACTCCTTCATGTTGCGACCGAGCATCGTCCCGCGGATCAGGTCCGGGTGGAAAACCAGCGCCCACCCCTTCGGCTGGAACTTTTCGCCGTTATCCTCGAAGCCGATCACCTGCCCGGGGGCCAGGCAGACGAGCGTACCCTCCTGGTAGTCGTAGTAGTTGCGGCCATAGATCATGTCGCCGCAACGGACCTCCTTGAGGAAAACCGCATAAAAGCCGAACGTCTGGCGCATATGGTAGACAGGCCGGGCCTCTGCGAAATCGACAACCGCCACCAGGGGATGCTGGGCCGCGACACCCAACGACCCGCAATATTCGCCGACGGATTCGATGTGCCGGATTTTTGATTCCATATTATTAGTTACAGGCTTGTTTCCCACAAAGGTAACCATTTCCGCGGGATCCCGCTCCCCGGCGGGCAAAAATCGGTAATCGGGGTAAAAGATTCCGTAATCCGTCTACCCGGAACCGGCCGGGATGCCGTATCTTTGCATTACCGGGCCCCGGACTGGGATCCAACAGAGAAAAAAACGGATACGGACATGAAAAAACGGGTATTGATTCTTTCATCCAGCCCCCGCCGACACGGCAATTCCGACACGCTTTGCGACGAATTCCTGCGCGGAGCCCGCGAGGCGGGGCACGACGCAGAAAAGATCTTTCTGCGCGACCGGACCATCTACTACTGTACGGGATGCGGCACCTGCACCGAACCGGGCAGATCCTGCCCGCAGTACGACGATGCACGGGAAATCATCGAGAAGATGGTCAAAGCCGACGTCATCGTGCTCGCCTCGCCGGTCTACTTCTATGCGATGAGCGCACAGATGAAGACCCTGATCGACCGCTGCTGCTCGGAGTACCTGAGGATGAGCAACAAGGAGTTCTACTTCATCATCACGGCCGCCGAGCAGGACAAGGGGGCCATGGAGCGCATGATCGAGGGATTCCGCGGATTCCTCGACTGCCTCGAAGGGGCCCGCGAGCGGGACACGATCTACGGACTCGGCGTCTGGAAGATGCACGAGATCGACGGACATCCCGCCCTGCACGAAGCCTACGAGGCGGGACGCAAACTCTGACCCGCCGCGCCGGCAACCGCCGCAAACAACGACAAAAGTACCAACATGAAACGAACGACCCTCGCCGGCCTGCTGCTCCTCGCATCCGGAGCCGCAGCAACAGCCCGGCCGGCAACAAACGACATCACCATGAAAGATACCACCGAATTTCACCAGATCTTCCCGCAGGGCGAGGCCAACCCGCCAGCCAACGCTCAATATTTCATCGGACAGTCCTACCTGGCGCCCCTGACCCGGAACGGAGCGTTGAACTGCCCGGTCTACAACGTCACCTTCGAACCCGGCTGCCGCAACAACTGGCACAGCCACACGGGCGGCCAACTGCTGCTCGTAACGGCCGGACGCGGCTTCTACCAGGAGCGGGGGCAGGAGGCCCGGCAGCTTCTCCCGGGCGACGTCGTCGAGATCGCACCGAACGTGGTCCACTGGCACGGTGCGGCCCCCGACAGCTGGTTCTCGCATCTGGCCGTGGAGTGCAACCCGGCCACGAACCGCAACACATGGCTCGAGCCCGTGGACGACGACACCTACCGTGCGGCCACGGCCCCGAAGCCGTCGCAGGCTAAGACCGACGACGGCCTGCCCAACCCGCTGGCGGCCTTTGCCTCGAGCGATCCCGAGCTGAGCGCCCTGGCCGCCGGTTTCGCCTGCGGCGAGACGCAACAGTACGGCTCGCTCGACCGCCGCACGCGGTTGCTGGTGACCCTTGCCTCCGTTGTTGCGCTGCAGAGCGACGAACTACTCGCTCCGCTGCTGGACGCCGCTCTCGATGCCGGCATTCCACCCGTCGAGATCCGCGAGACGGTCTACCAGACGATCCCCTACGTCGGCATGGCGAAGGGCGCCGACGCAGTAGCCGCCATGAACCGCCGGTTCACGGCCCGGGGCATCAGCCTGCCCCTCGAAGCATGCGGCACGACGACCCCCGACACCCGCTTCGAGCAGGGACTGGCCCTGCAGAAGTCGATCTTCGGAGAGGCGATCGACCGGATGTACGAGACCTCGCCGGCCGACCAGATACACATCCAGCACTACCTCTCGGCCAACTGCTTCGGCGACTACCAGACCCGCCGGGGACTGGACGCGGCAACCCGGGAGCTGCTGACCTTCGCCACGCTGGTTTCGTTGGGAGGCTGCGAGCCTCAGGTCAAGGGACACATTTTGGGCAATGCCCGTGTCGGCAACGGCAAGCCGACGCTGCTGGCCGTCGTCACCCAATTGCTTCCCTACATCGGCTATCCGCGCTCGCTCAATGCCATCGCCTGCCTGAACGAGGTGCTGCCCGAGGCGAAATAGCCCGTTCATCAACACAACGACGGCCGGGATCCTCATGCGGAGGATCCCGGCCGTCGCACGTCTGCACCGATCCCGGCGGGGCGTCTCAGATCCGCCGCGGATAACGCAGCAGGATGGCCAGCACGGCCACGGCGCCCATGATGGCGGGATAATAAAGGTAACGGATGATGCCCAGCGGCGAGAGGCCCGTCAGCCCCGCGGCCATGAGCAGCTGGGCTCCGTAGGGCAACAGCCCCTGCGTGAAGCAGGAGAAGGTGTCGAGCAGGCTGGCGCTCCGCCGGCGATCGACGCCGAACCGGTCGGCGATCTTGCGGGCAATCGGGCCGACGGTAAGGATGGCGATCGTGTTGTTGGCCGTGCAGAGGTTCGAGAGGCAGACCAGTCCGGCAATCGTCCCCTCGGCCCCCCGGCGGCCCGAGATGCGGCGCGTCATGTGGCCGATGATGTAGTCGATGCCGCCGTTGAAACGAATCAGTTCGAGCAGTCCCCCGGCCATCATCGTGACGATGATCAGTTCACCCATGCCGGTGATGCCCTGTCCCATGCCGCCGCACCACGCGAGCAGGTCGAAACTCCCGGTCGCCAGGCCGATCGCGCCCGAGGCGGCGATGCCCAGCAGGAGCACCTTCAATACGTTCATGCCGGCAATGGCCGTTACCAGCACAAGCAGGTAGGGCAGCACACGGACCCACTCGACCCGTCCCGGCGCCACCACGGCATCGGCTCCGCTGCCCGTCAGCAGATAGACCAACAGCGTCACCACGGCCGCCGGGGCCACAATGCGCACATTGACACGGAACTTGTCGCGCAGGTCGCACTCCTGTGTGCGGGTTGCGGCGATCGTCGTGTCGGAGATGAACGAGAGGTTGTCGCCGAAGAAGGCGCCGCCCACGACGATGGCCGTCAGCCAAGCCTCGTTCATCCCCGTCTCGGACGAAAGCCCCGCAGCCACGGGGACCAGCGCCACGATCGTTCCCACGGAGGTGCCGACCGACAGGGAGATGAAGCAGGAGGCCAGGAACAGTCCGGCCGGGAGCAGACGCCCCGGCAGCAGGTGCAGCGTCAGATCGACCGTGGCATCCACGGCACCCATGCTCCGGGCCGACTCGGCGAAGGCGCCCGCCAGTACGAAGATCCAGATCATCAGCAGCACGTTCGGGTCGGCGGCCCCGGCCGAAAAGCGGGAGATCCGCTCGGCGAAGGGGACACGCCGCGTAATGGCCACGGCATAGGCCGAGGCGGCAATGAAGGCTACCGAAATGGGCATCCGGTAGAAATCGCCGGCCACCAGCGACACGGCAAGGTAACAGGCCAGGAAGACAAGCAGCGGCGTCAGCGCAAGGAAACTGCCGCGGCACGACTGTTTTTCAGACATTTCACTTTTTCGATTAGCGGACCCGGGTCCGGAAGGGGCAAAAGTACCGAAAAATTTCCACTTGCCCAATTCTTCCCCGTCGGGTCCCCGCACTGCACAATGAAATAAATTTGGCAAACAGCCCAAATTTTGTATATTTGCGTAAGAGTGCCGACAAGATGTCGGGCACCGCATGCATGGCGGTGTCGCGACGAAGATTGCGACGCAGAACGAGATTTTGACGACAAAGCCTCATAACCGCATGACTTCCATGGAATTCGGCCGCTTGTTCGCCTGCTACCGGCCCCGGTTCGAGCTTCTTGCGAACCGCTACGTGCGCAACCGGACCGTAGCGGAAGACATCGTGTCGGAGAGTTTCATGACCCTCTGGGAAAACCGGGAGAAACTCCCGGCCGACTGCAACCTCCCGGCCTATGTGCTGACCGTCGTGCGCAACCGCTGCCTCGACTGGCTCCGCGCCCAGTCGCGTCATGCCCAGATCGAACAACAGGTCTACGAGCTCCGCCGCGAGGTGATCGCCGCCGGCATCCGCTCGCTGGAGGCTTTCGACCCGAGCGAGATCTTCTCGGGGGAGGTCGAGCGGATCATCCGCGAGACGCTCGAGGGAATGTCCCCGCTCACCCGGCAGGTATTCGAAGCCCGCCGTTTCGAAGATAAGTCGTACAAGGAGATCGCCCAGATGCACGGAATCACCGTCCGCCGGGTCGAGTTCGAACTGACCAAGGCGGTCAAGGAGTTCCGCATCGTCCTCAAGGACTACCTTCCGGCGTTACTCATCCTGCTGTCTTCCAGCACCTTGAAATCGTAAAAAAATTTAATTGCATTTTTTCCATCGGAATTGTGCTCCGCAGAGTGGGAATCCGGGCCGCTTGTTCGTTATCTATATACGATGGCAAACAACGAGACGATGAATCCCGACTTACTGCTCAAATACCTCGACAACGAGGCCTCCGATCAGGAGATGCGCGAGGTGCTCGCCTGGCTTGAGGCCGACCCTGCGAACCGGCTCGAACTCGACCGGCTCGACCGGGCGCTCGCAGCCTCAATCATCCACGGGCCCCTGCCCGGCGAACAGAGCGCCGCGACACCCGCACCGGCGTCCGAAAAGGCCGGACGTCGCATCACCCTGCGCCGCATCGTCCGTTACACGGCCGAACTGGCCGCCGTGCTGCTTGTCGGCGTCGTCCTGTCGTGGACGCTGACGCGAAACCGGCTCGACGAATGGTCGCAGCGGACCACCTCGATCGAAGTGCCGCCCGGACAATACCTCAGCATGCGCCTCGAAGACGGAACGAACGTATGGCTCAGCGCCGGCACGCGGTTCGAATACCCGCTCGTCTTCGCCGGACGGGAGCGTCGCGTGAAGATCAGCGGCGAGGCGATGTTCGATGTCGAGCACGATGCCGACCATCCGTTCGTCGTCGAAACGTTCGCCTGCGACGTCGAGGTCCTCGGCACGAAGTTCGATGTCGAGGCCGAACCCGACGAAGGCATCTTCTCCACCGCCCTGCTGCGCGGAAGCGTGAAGGTCTCCAACAAGCTCACGGCCGGCGAGGAGTTCATCCTCCAGCCCAATGACGAGATCCGCCTGGTAGGCAACCGGCTGCAGCTCGACCGGATCGACAACCCCGACGAGTACCTCTGGACCGAGGGGCTCATCAGCATCAAGGGCCAGACTTTCGAGGAGCTGATGCACAAGTTCGAGAAATACTTCGGCGTCCGCATCCTCATCGAACGGCGCAACATCCCGACCGTGGACTACAACTATGGAAAGATCCGAATATCCGACGGAATCGACACCGCGCTGCGCATGCTCCAGCGCTCGGCGCGCTTCTCCTACGTGCGCGATCCGGAGGACAATACGATCCGCATACGCTGACTCCTCCCCGATGCGGAACGGCGGAATCCACCCGAAACCACCTGTATTGAATGACTAACCTAAAGACGAATGTATGAAGAAATGAAAATCGACTCCTCACTCTGACATGCAATGCCGTAAAAAAGAAGGACTGCGGACGATGGCGCGCCCGCAGTCCGTGGTCGGCATTGTCTCAAATCTCAAGCTATTAACTACTAACCACTATGTAAAAGTATGAACAAAAAACGTATTCAGCAAATCAAATGCCTGTTTACACTCGTTTTCGCCGCGTGCACGCTATTTCACGCCGCCCGCTCATACGCCCAAACCACTCAGGTGACAATCAGCCAGGAGAATGTCCCGATGGAGCGCGTGATGAACGAGATCGAAAAACAGACGGGCTATCTCTTCCTTTCGAACAATGACGTCGATATCCGGCGCAACGTGAGCGTCCGCATCGAAAACGGCACGCTGGCCGAAGCCCTCGGACAGATGCTCAAGGGCTCGGGCGTCACCTACCGACTTGAGAACAAATACATTTCGCTCTCCGCAGCCCCGAGGGGGGGGGAACCGGTAACCGTCAAGGGAACGGTGACCGATGCCAACGGTCCGGTGATCGGCGCAACGATCACCATCAAGGGCGGCACGACGGGAACCACCTCCGCAATCGACGGATCGTTCTCGCTCTCGGCACGCCCGGGCGACGTGCTGATCGTGGCCTTCATCGGCTACAAGAGCGTCGAGATCCCCTTCACGGGCCAGACCGAACTGACGGTCGAGCTTGAGGAGGAGTCCCTCCAGATGAACGCCGTCGTCGTGACGGCCCTCGGTATCAAGCGCGAGGAGAAGGCGCTGGCATACAACGTCCAGCAGGTGAAGGCCGAAGAGCTGACGACGGTCAAGGACGCCAACTTCGTCAATTCGCTGGTCGGCAAGGTGGCCGGTGTAACGATCAACGCCGGCGCGGGCGGTGCAGGTTCCTCGACGCGCGTGGTAATGCGTGGACAGAAGTCGATCGAGAAGAGCAACACGGCCCTCTACGTGATCGACGGTATCCCGATGTACAACAACAGCTTCGGCGGATCGGGCGGCAGCTACGGCGACCAGGTCGGCTCGGAGAGCGCCGCCGACATCAACCCCGAGGACATCGAGTCGGTCAATATGCTGACCGGACCTTCGGCAGCCGCCCTCTACGGTTCGGAGGCCGCCAACGGCGTGATCATCATCAACACCAAGCGCGGCGCCGTGGACAAGACGATCGTCACGCTGAGCAACAGCACGATGTTCTCGTCGGTATACATGATGCCCGAGATGCAGAACCGCTACGGCACAAGCAACTCGACCTTCAGCTGGGGTTCGCCGATCAACGGCACGTTCGACGCCCGCGACTTCTTCAACACCGGCACGAACATCATCAACTCGGTCTCGGTATCGACCGGCAACCAGAAGAACCAGACCTACATCTCCGTATCGACGACCAACAGTACGGACATCATCCCCGAAAGCGCCTACAACCGCTACAACTTCTCGGCCCGCAACACCACGACGTTCGCCAAGGAGCGCCTGACGTTCGACTTCGGTGCCAACTTCATCATCCAGGACAACAAGAACATGGTCTCGCAGGGCAAGTACTTCAACCCCCTGCCGGCGCTCTACCTCTTCCCCCGCGGCGATGATTTCAACGAGATCCGCCTCTACGAGCGCTGGGATCCCATCCGCGGCCTGATGGCGCAGTACTGGCCCTACGGCGAGGGCGCACACTCGATCCAGAACCCCTACTGGATCCAGAAGCGCATGAACCGCGAAACGGACAAGCGCCGCTACATGCTCAACGCCTCGCTCAAGTGGAAGGTCACCGACTGGCTCGACATCACCGGCCGCGTGCGGATCGACAACTCGGAGTACCGCATGACGCGCAAGTACTACGCCACGACGCTGACCACCTTCGCCGGCGACAACGGAGGACTGCAGGATCAGACGCAGACCGACCGCACGTTCTACGGCGACGTGATCGCCAACATCAACAAGCAGTTCGGCGAGGACTGGACCCTCAACGCCCAGATCGGCGCCTCGATCGACGACCAGCGCTACGAGATGGCCGGCGTGGCAGGCGACCTGAAGACCGCCAACTTCTTCACGACGCTGAACCTCAACACGACCGAGAAGTTCAAGCTCTACCAGGAGGGCTGGCATGACCAGACGCAGGCCATCTTCGCCAACGTCGAGGTGGGCTGGCGCTCGATGCTCTACCTCACGCTCACGGGCCGCAACGAGTGGCCCTCGATGCTGGCCTATTCGAAGCAGTCGTCGTTCTTCTACCCGTCGGTCGGCCTCTCGGGAGTCATCTCCAACATGGTCGATCTGCCCGACTGGTTCTCCTTCCTCAAGGTCCGCGCATCGTACGCCCAGGTGGCTTCGGCCTTCGACCGCTACCTCTCGAACCCGAGCTACACCTACGTCGAGCAGAGCCACGGATGGAAAGCCCCGGCAACCTACCCCAACAACGACCTGCGTCCCGAGGATACCCGCTCGTGGGAGATCGGCGTCAATGCCCGCTTCCTGAACAAGTTCAACCTCGACGTCACCTACTACCGTTCGAACACCTACCACCAGACGATCTACATGCCGCTGGCCAGCTCGACCGGTTACGAGAACTACGCCGCACAGACGGGTAACGTCCGCAACCAGGGCGTCGAGCTCGCCGTAGGCTATAACAACAAGTGGGGAGACTTCCGCTGGGGAACGAACTTCACCTACACCTTCAACGAGAACAAGATCATGGAGCTGGCCCACGGCATGATCAACCCGATAACGGGCGTAGCCGAGGACCTGACCGAAATCAAGAAGGACTGGCTGGGCGCCTCCGACGTTGCCCCGCGCGTCATCCTGCGCGAAGGCGGTTCGCTGAGCGACATCTACGTCAATCACCAGCTGGCCCGCGACCTGAACGGCAACATCCTCATCAGCAATACCGGAGCGCTGTCGATGGAGGAGATCGAGGCCCGCAAGGTAGGTTCGCTGGCCCCAAAGTGCAACCTCGGATGGAGCAACAACTTCGCCTGGAAGGGCATTGATCTCGGAGTTGTCTTCACGGCCCGCATCGGCGGCATGGCCTACTCCGCAACGCAGGGTATCCTCGACTACTACGGCGTGTCGGAGGCTACGGCCGCAGCCCGCGACCGGGGCGGCATTCCGATCAACTACGGCTCAGTCAGCCCCCAGACCTACTACCAGACGATCTCCTCGGCCGAGGGCGGTCACGGCGCCTACTACCTCTACGACGCCACCAACGTCCGCCTGCAGGAGCTCAACCTGAGCTACACGCTGCCGCAGAAGTGGTTCCGCAACAAGGCCAAGCTCACCCTCGGCTTCGTGGCCCGCAACCTCTGGATGATCTACTGCAAGGCTCCGTTCGATCCCGAAATCTCCGCAGCCACCGGCAGCAACTACTACCAGAACGTGGACTACTTCATGCTGCCCAGCACCCGGAACCTCGGTTTCAACATCAAACTCCAATTCTAACAACCGCTGACCTATGAAAAACAGACTCAAAATAATGCTCGGAATCCTGCTGGTCGGCTCGCTGACCGGTTGCACGGGTAACTTTGAAGAATACAACACCGATCCCTATGCTCCGCAAGAGCCCGATCCCACGATGCTGCTGCCGACGATGATCGACGCCATGATGTACGTCCAGCAGAACGACTCGCAGATGGTAGACCAGATGGTCGGCACACTGGGCGGCTACTTCACCCTCTCGAACCGTTGGGGCGGCCAGAACTTCGATACGTTCAACCCCTCGGCCGACTGGAACCAGGGCCCCTACAACACGATGTTCCTCGATATCTACGGCAACCTGTTCGAGATAGAGGAGCTCTCGCAGGGCTCGGGCCACTGGATGGCCATCGCCAACCTGATCCGCGCCGCCGTGATGATCCGCGTGGCCGACATCTACGGCCCGATCCCCTACAGCCAGGTGATGAAGGGTCTGATGTACGTGCCCTACGACACCAACGAGGAGGTCTACAAGAACATCATCGCGCACCTGCAGAACTCCGCATCGACGCTCTACTCCTACGCACAGACCTATCCCTCGTCGAAGCCGATGGGATCGAGCGACCCGATCTATGCCGGAGACTATGCACTCTGGGCCCGTCTGGCCAACTCGCTGACGCTCCGTGTGGCCATCCGCACGAACGACAAGGAGTCCGCCCTGCAGGCCATCGCCCATGAGGCCGGCATGATCGAGACCAACGCCCAGAACGCCATGATGTCGCCCGGCATCCAGGGCAACCCCTACCAGTTGGCATCGGTATCGTGGGGCGACCTGCGCGTAAACGCCTCGATCGTCGATTACATGTCCGGCTACAAGGATCCCCGCATGGCGGCCTACTTCACCAAATCGACCTTCCCGGGCTATACGGACCAGTATGTCGGCATGCGCTCGGGCGAGGCTGATTTCGACAAGACCTCCGTGGCCGCCTATTCGATGCCCAATCTGACGTCGGGAACGCTGCTGCCCGTATTCGTGGCAGCCGAGACGCAGTTCCTGCTGGCCGAGGCCGCCCTGAAGGGGTGGATCGACGGCGGCGAGGCCAAGGCCCGCGAATACTACGAGGCCGGCATCCGCCTGTCGATGGAACAGTATGGTATAACCGACAGTGATGCCGTATCGAAGTACCTGGCAGACAAGACGCTCACTCCGGCCGGACACTCGAACGACCCGCGCGGCTCGAAATACACCTACGACCGCAAGACCACCGTCAAGATCGCCTGGGAGGGTGAGACCTCGACCGAGAAGCACCTCGAGCAGATCATCACGCAGAAGTGGATCGCCAACTACCCGATGGGACTCGAGGCGTGGGCCGAGTACCGCCGTACGGGCTATCCCGAACTGGCTCCCGTGATCGACAACCTGAGCGGCGGCGTGGTGGACTCGAACCGCGGCATGCGCCGTCTGGCCTTCCCGCTCTCGGAGAAGGACCAGAACACGACGAACTACCAGAACGCCGTGACGATGATCGGCGGCACGGACACGCCGGCCGTGGATCTGTTCTGGACCAAGAAAAACTGACCGTAAAACCAAGACCAAGAATCGACTATGAACTGGAAAAGAAATAGCTGGACTCTGCTCGTCGCCGGGCTCTTCGTCGCCGGGTTCACCAACTGCAGCGACTGGACCGAAACGGAAAACGAGTGGGTCCTGGAGTCCCAAAACACCGAAACGAACAAACCCGAAAGCTACTACCAGAACCTGCGGGCCTGGAAGGCCAGCGACCACGCCATCTCGTTCGGATGGTACAGCGGCTGGGGTGAGCCCACGGTCTCGACGACCAACATGCTGGCCGGCATCCCCGACTCGATGGACATCGTCTCGCTGTGGGGCAACTGGAGCAACCTCTCGGAAGGCAAAATCAAGGATCTGCGCGAGGTACAGCAGAAGAAGGGCACGAGGGTGATCTTCTGCAGCTTTACCTCCTACGTGGGCCAGAACTTCACCCCCGCGGAGTACGACACCGACGAGGCTTCCCGCAACGAGTTCTGGGGCTGGAAGGACGGTGACAGCGAGGCCATCGACGCCGCCATCGCCAAGTATGCGAAGGCGATCGCCGACACGGTCTTCAAGTACAACTACGACGGCTTCGACATCGACTTCGAGCCCAACTACGGTTACGGAGGCCCGCTGGCCAGCGACATGGGCCGCATGCACACGCTGCTGACCGAACTCAACAAATACATTGGTCCGCAGTCCCCGAACCCCGACAAGCTGCTGATCGTCGATGGCGAGCCCCAGACGCTCAACGCCGAGAGCGGTCCGCTGATCGACTACTTCGTCGTGCAGGCCTACACCGTATCGGGAGGTTCGCCCTCACCCAACGCCACGGGATACGAAAGCGACAAGGACGACCGTCTGCAGCGATGCCTGAACAAGTTCCTGAGCGTAATGAGCGAGAAGGAGATCACCAACCGCTATGTGATCTGCGAGAACCTCGAGAGTGCGATGGATGCCCTCAACGGCGGCTTCTACTGGGTATTCCGCGACGGCACGAAGGCCGACAAGTCGAAGATCCCCTCGCTGGTCGGCATGGCCATGTGGGAGCCGACGAACGGCTTCCGCAAAGGCGGATTCGGCGCCTACCAGTTCGGCTACGAGGCGATGAACTCCCCCTCGTACAAATGGATGCGCACGGCCATTGCCGCCCAGCAGGCGCTTGAGAACCCCGAAACCCCCGAGGCAGGGAATTGAAAAACCTTTAATCTACCGACTATACCATGAAAAAACTGAAAATATCGATTGCGTCCCTGCTCGTTGCGGCATCGGCCCTGGTCGGCTGCGACAACGCGGAATACGGAACGCTCGGCACCCATGCCTATATCAATGAAAGCGTCTCGTCGCTGAGCCGGTCCACGAAGGTTGTGCTCGATAGCGAGGAGGGCGCCAACGTACAGATCACGGTTTGCCTCAGCTCAAAGAGCGAAGCCGACGCCCAGTTCCGTCTGGTTGTGGACGAAGCGGTGCTGAAGAGCTACAACGAGGCACAGAGCGCAAGCTATACGGTGATGCCCGAAGAGCTCTTCGAGCTTCCCGAGAGCATCACGATCAGCGAAGGCAAGTTCAATGCCGATCCCGTCTCGATCCACATCAATCAGATTCCGGCAGATATGGCCGGCGAGATGTACGCCATTCCGCTGCGACTGGAGAGCATCGACGGCAAGATTCCGACGACGAGCGCCTCCTCGACCTTTGTCATCACAATCGAGAGCATCGCCGTTTCGACACTCCCGATGTTCGACGGAGGCGCCGGTCTGGCCACGCAGGAGGGATTCCCCATGTCGCTCGACAAGTTCACCGTGGAGGTCCGCTTCCAGATCAGCGACACGGCCAACCGCAACCGCGCCGTCTTCACGAACGGCGGTTCGAACGGCAGCCTGGTCCTGCTGCGCTTCGAGGACCCGCAGAACGACGAGACGAACGACGCCGGTGAGGTCGTCACGGCAGCTCACTCGCTCGTACAGTTCCAGGGCGACAACGGCTTCCTCAACCCGACGACGGCCTTCGTGCCCAACAAGTGGCAGCATCTGGCCGTAACCTACGACGGAACGAAGATCACGATCTATGTAAACGGCGCATTCGCCGGTTCGAAGGACCTCGTTGTCAAGAGCGAGTTCAAGCAGGCCGGCTGGTTCGGCGGCAGCGTTCCCGGCGGCGACGGCGGACACGGTACGGACGATTCGTGGTGGAACGGCTGCAAGATCCTCTGCACCGAAGCACGCATCTGGTCGGTATGCCGCACCGAAGCACAGATCCAGAACAACATGACCACCGTAAGCCCTTCGTCCGAGGGTCTGGAGGCTTACTGGCGCTTCAATGAGGGCAGCGGCACGACTTTCGAGGACTGCACGGGACACGGCCATACGCTGACCACGACGAAGAACCCGACGTGGATTCCGGGCATCAAGTCCAACGATCCGTCCACTCCGTGGCCGGGAGAGAGCAAATAAACCAAGCACACCGGACAGAAAACGAGCCGGCGGCCCCTGAGGGCCGCCGGCTTTTTCATTTGCCGCATTGCCGCCGCACTGCACGAACGGAGCAGATATAAAAAACGACGGACCGCATCGATACACGGTCCGTCGGCTGACGCAGTGGGAACATGCAGATTTGAACTGCAGACCTCCTGCTTGTCAAGCAGGCGCTCTGAACCCCTGAGCTATGCTCCCGGATAAAAAAAACGGCTTACATACACTGTAAGTCGTTCTTTTTCAAATTTGTGGGAGCTGAGGGATTCGAACCCCCGACCCTCTGCTTGTAAGGCAGACGCTCTGAACCAGCTGAGCTAAGCTCCCTTAAAAATGGCTTGGGACTGCAAAGGTAATTCTTTTTTTTCGAACTCCAAATTTTTCGTTAAAAAAATTTTTCATTCATTCAGACCACCCTTTTGCAGGCGTGTTCTACAAAGAACCTTACGCAACCCTCGCGCATCTGCGCCTGAACAAGGACTTGAACCTAGGACCCCATGATTAACAGTCATGTGCTCTAACCAACTGAGCTATTCAGGCTTTTCGAAGAACGTTGTTTCTCGTTTTCGGTGTGCAAATATAGGGCAAATTTTCATTCCCGCAAAATTTTCGCGCTTTTTTTTTCACAAAAAATGTATCTTTGTAAATCATCCTACATTTGGAAGCATGCGCCTGAAGACTCTTATATTATTCATAATCTGCACATTCGGAGCGACCATACCGACTGTGCAGGCTCAACTCGCATTCGAGCCCTCGGAGTGGGATTTCGGCTCCATACGCGAAACCGACGGTCCGGTGAGCCATACATTCACGGGAAAGAACGGCAGCGACCGGCCGCTGGTCATCCTCGACGTGGTGACCACGTGCGGCTGCACGGTGCCCGAATTCTCGAAGCAACCGATCCTCCCGGGCGCCGAGACGCGAATCACGGTCACCTACGACCCGACCAACCGTCCGGGCACCTTCGACCGAGAGTTGTGGGTCTACTCCTCCGACCGCAAGCGGATCGCCACCCTCACGATCCGGGGCCAGGTCATCCCCCGCCCGAAGAGCATCGAGGAGCAGTACCCGGTCGATGCCGGCGGCGGACTGCGCCTGAGTTCGACACTCTGCGCCTTCACCTATATGTATCCCGGGGAGCGGATGCAGTCGGTCATCGGATACGCCAACACCTCGCAGCACAAGATCCGGCTCGAGTTGCGTCCCGAGGTTGCAAGCGGGCTGCTCTCGGTCGATTACCCGCAGACCATCGCCCCGGGGGCCCGGGGACAGATCAACCTGGGCTACCTGATCCCCGCCGACCGCCCCCGCTACGGCACCATACGCGACGCAATGCAGGTTTTCGTAGACGGGAGGAGCCGCGACGTGCGGATCGTCACGCACGGCATCGGAGCCGACAACCCGGCCCGGATGCCCGAGGGTCGTGCCCCGCGGTGCGAAATCTCGGAAAATATCCTTAAATTTGGCCCCGTGAAGCACAACGCCCCCGAGCAACGGTTGCGGTTCGCTCTCTCGAATACGGGACGCGGCGAACTCGTCGTCCGATCGGTGGAGAGCGGAGGCCACGTCACCGCGACGCTCCGCCCCGGCACGACGGTTTCTCCCGGGCAGGCGGCCGAAGCCGAAGTGGTGCTCGACCCGGCCCGCCAGCAGTACGGCGTGATGAGCGACTTCCTGATCATCGTGACGAACGACCCCGTGCGGCCCATGCGCCGCATCCGTGTGACAGCGATCATCGAGGAGTGAAAAAAGAGAAGAGACACACAACGAAACGATAGAACAATGTACCCGATTCTTGAAAAAAGAAACCTCGCCGAGGGGATCTGGCTGATGAAGGTCCTTGCGCCGCGCGTCGCCCGCTCGGCACAGCCCGGACAGTTCGTCATCGTCCGCGTAGACGAGCACGGTGAGCGCATTCCGCTCACGATCTCCGATTTCGACACCGAGGAGGGCAGCGTGACGATCGTCACGCAGGCCATCGGTGCCTCGACGCGCAAGATCTGCGCACTGAACGAAGGCGAGGCATTCGCTGATTTCGCCGGGCCGCTGGGACGGCCCTCGGAATTCGTCCACCTGACGGACGAGGAGTTGCGGCAGCGCCGCTTCCTGTTCGTGGCAGGCGGCGTGGGGACCGCCCCGGTCTACCCGCAGGTCAAATGGCTCCACGCACACGGCGCCCGCGTCGATGTCATCATCGGTGCCAAGAGCCGCGACATGCTGATCTACGTCGAGAAAATGCGGGCCGAGGCCGATAACCTCTACATCGCCACCGACGACGGTTCGGAGGGGACCAAAGGGCTGGTGACGCAGGTCGTCGAGCGGCTCGTGGGTGAAGAGGGGCAGCACTACGACGAGTGCGTGGCCATCGGGCCGATGATCATGATGAAATTCGTGGCCCTGACCACGAAGCGCTTTGCGCTGAAGACCACCGTCTCGCTCAACGCCCTGATGGTAGACGGAACGGGCATGTGCGGCGCCTGCCGCGTGACGGTAGGCGGCAAGACCCGCTTCACGTGCGTCGAGGGCCCCGAGTTCGACGGACACGAGGTCGATTTCGACGAGGCGATGCGCCGCCAGGGCATGTATCGCTCGGAGGAGCAGCGCCGTGCGGCAATCGAGGCCGAACGGGCTGCCGGACACGTATGTAGAATCGGATTGGACAAATAGCCATGGCAAACAGAATACCGCGCGTCCCTGTACGTGAACAGGAACCGCAACTCCGCGCGACCAACTTCGAGGAGGTCTGCTACGGATACAACCACGAAGAGGCCCTGCTCGAGGCCTCGCGCTGCCTGCACTGCAAGAAGCCCCGCTGCGTCGAGGCCTGCCCGGTAGGCATTCGGATTCCGGAATTCATCGCCGCGCTGCACGAGGAGCGGCTGCACGATGCCGCGCAAATCATCGCCCGCGACAGCTCGCTGCCCTCGATCTGCGGCCGCGTCTGCCCGCAGGAGACGCAGTGCGAGGGGGCCTGCGTGCTCGGTGTCAAGGGCGAGCCGGTGGCCATCGGCAAACTCGAGCGCTACGTCGGCGACTGGAAACTGGAGCACGCCGGCGAGCAGGATCCGGCAACGGCCCCGCACAACGGCCACAAAGTGGCCGTCATCGGCAGCGGCCCGGCGGGTCTGGCCTGCGCCAGCGACCTGGCCAAGGCGGGCTACACGGTGAAGATCTTCGAGGCACTGCACAAGGTGGGAGGCGTGCTGGTCTACGGCATTCCGGAGTTCCGCCTGCCGAAGGAGCGGATCGTCGCCCGCGAGATCGAAGAGGTCCGCCGGCTGGGCGTCGAGATCGAGACCGACGTCATCGTCGGCCGCACCGTGACGATCGATTCGCTGATGGACGACGAGGGCTACGAGGCCGTATTCATCGGCTCGGGCGCCGGACTGCCCCGCTTCATGGGCATCCCGGGCGAGAACCTCAACGGCGTGGTCTCGGCCAACGAATTCCTCACGCGCACGAACCTCATGCACGCCTACGACAGCACCTACGACACGCCGATCTACGTCGGGCAGCGCGTGGTGGTGGTCGGAGGCGGCAACGTGGCGATGGACGCCGTGCGCACGGCCCGGCGTCTGGGCGCCGAGGCGACGATCGTCTACCGACGCTCGGAGAAGGAGCTCCCGGCCCGCGCCGAGGAGGTGCACCATGCCAAGGAGGAGGGCATCCTCTTCCGCATGCTCACCAACCCCGTGGAGGTGCTCGGCGACGAGCGCGGATGGGTGCGCGGTGTCCGCTGCGTGGAGATGGAGCTGGGCGAGCCGGACGAGAGCGGCCGCCGCTCGCCGGTCGTGAAGCCCGGTTCGGAGTTCGACATCGACTGCGACGTGGTGATCATGGCACTGGGCACCTCGCCCAACCCGCTGCTGGCCTCGACGACCGAAGGGCTGGAGACCAACCGCCGGGGCTGCATCCTGGCCGATGCCGAAGGCGCCACCTCCCGCCCGGGCGTCTTTGCCGGAGGCGACGCCGTGACGGGAGCCGCCACGGTCATTCTGGCCATGGGCGCGGGCCGTACGGCCGCACGCGCCATCGACGAATACATAAAATCGCGCAAGGAATAACCGAAGTTCCGGGAAAAAGTGCTATCTTGGGATACGAACCTCAAACGTACCGCCGCATGAGCACAGCACGCACTGCAGCCGCCGCGCTGCTTCTCGGGTTATCGGCCGCCTGCACGGACGAGCCGCCCAAACGCTTCACGGGAATCATCACCGACGCAACGATGCACACGGTGACGGTCAAGACGCCGACGGCCGATCACGGATTCACCTTCTCAACCGTCGATGCCGACAAGAGCCTCGCCCACGGGCTGCTTCTCGGCGCCCCGGCGGTGGTGGAGTACCGCGGCGAACTCGCGGACGGCACGCCGGCCCTGCGCGTCGAGACCGACTCGACCTATGCCGCAGCGGTCGGGCGGTGGACGATGCCCGACCCGGCCAACCCGGAGCGGGTCGTGGGATTCGAGCTGCTCGTCGGAGGCAAAGCCCGGCCGATCCATTCGCAAACGCTCGTCTGCACCGCATGGGAACTGGTCAAGGGAGCACCGGGCCGGATCCGGCTGCAGGGGCGCAACATCGGGCTCGACCAGATCACCGACTTCACGCGGACGGGAACGATCGCGAAGGACAGCACCGGCGTACCGACGCTCACAACCGACGACGGCGCACGCTACACCAAATGGCTCGATTGAACGGTCCGTCCTCACGATAAATGAACGACACCCTGCCACTTGGCAGGGTGCCGTTTTTTCATCGGAGGCCACAACGACTGTCCAGAAGAGGCGGAATGCGGTCTTACCTGCATGCTGCACCTGCGAGTTCAAGGCCTGCGGGGCTCCGCGCGGGAATCAGTGCCCGACCGCCTCGCGCACCCGCTCCACGATCTGCGCGGGCGTCACGGCCCGGATGCAGCGGTAGTCGCCGTAGCGGCACGGACGGTTTCCGAAGACCGAGCAGGGCCTGCACGCCATATCGGCCTGCAGGACCAGGTCGGGCGAGCAGCCGTAGCCGAGGAATCCCAGCCCAGGGTGTGTGGCCCCCCACACCGAAACGACGGGCGAGGCCACCAGCGAGGCGAGGTGCATGACCAGCGAGTCCATCGACACGACGCAATCCTCGTGGGCGATCAGATCCATCTCCCCGGCAAACCGCACCCGGCCGAAGACAGCCGTCACGTTGGGGTATTTCCGCTCCATCTCCCGGGCGAACTCCGCCTCGGCTCCCCCGCCCCCGTGCACGAAGACCCGTTCATAGCGGGCAGCCAGCAGGCCCACCACTTCGCGGCTCAACTCCTCGGGATAGGTCTTGCCGGCATGGGCCGAGAAGGGGGCAAACCCGATCCACGTTCCCGTCTTGGGGCCGAACGGATTCGGACGCCCGGTCGGAAGGGCCGGCTTGGGATCCGGGCACTCGAAGCCCAGGGCACGGAAGACGTCGCAGTAGCGCAACACGCTGTGGCGCAAGGGTTCCATTCCCCGGCCGCCACAACGGATGAAAGCACGTTTCTCGGCCCTTCCCTTGCGGATCGAGGCCGTACGGATGCCGTGCAGCCGGGCCGCCAGGGTGAAGGCCATCGAGCGCAGCGTGCCGTGGACATCCGCCACGGCATCGACGCCCAGCCGGCGGCGGATCCCGCTCGCCAGACGCCACATCCCGAGCAGCGAGTGCTGCGCCCCCTTGACATCGACCTCGAGGAACTCGACGTCGAGCGAAGAGAAAAAGGGTCGGAACATCGCCTGTGTTCCGACCGTGATCCGAAGTTCCGGGCAGGCCTCCTTCAAGGCCCGCAGGGCGTGCGGCAGCATCGCCACGTCGCCCATCGCCGAGGTCCGGAGCACCAGCAGGTGCTTCGGACGAGCGTCCTTCGCACCGCTACTTGCCCCCATAGAGCACGGGATTCAGCGACGGATCGTTGTACATCTTCATCTGCTTGTAGGTCTTCATGTACTTGCGGCCCGCCTCGATGTCCTCGATCAGCTCCTCGATCGCCTTCGACAGATCGACCTGCTGCGTGAGCAGCACCTCCAGTTTGCGGCGGCACGCCTCGCGGTGGGCGTCATCGACGTCCGTACGCTCGGTCTCGCGCGCCATGTGGTAGATCTTGAGCGCGAGGATCGACAGGCGGTCGATCGCCCAGGCCGGCGTCTCGGTGTTCAGACGCGCATCGGCCGACGGACGGATCTCGCGGTACTTGTCCAACAGGTAGGAATCGATATATTCGACCATATCCGTCCGGTCCTGGTTCGAGCGGTCGATGCGCCGCTTGATCTTCAGCGCCTCCACCGGATCGATCTTCGGGTCGCGGATGATATCCTCGAGGTGCCACTGCACCGTATCGATCCAGCATTTGTGGTAGAGCAACGCATCGATCGAACCCGCCTCGAAGGGGTTTTCCATCGGTTGGTCCACATCATCCCGGCGGTGGTAGTCCGCAATCGCACGCTCGAAAATCCGATTGGCATTCTCGGTAAACATAGTCAGCAGTCTTAGTTGTTTAGAATTGTTATTCTCGGCGGAAAATTATATCTTTGCCCGTAAACTTTAACAAAGTTAATGAAAATTTCCAGAAAAACAACACTCCTCGCAGGTTTCCTCCTCGGGCTGATCTTTCCGCTTGCGGCCCAGGTCCGCACCACCCGCGAAGAGTATATCGACCGATACAAATCCATCGCCATCGCCCAGATGGAGCGCTACGGAATCCCGGCAAGCATCACCCTCGCTCAGGGTATTCTCGAATCCGACTGCGGGAACAGCCTGCTCTCCATGCGGTCGAACAACCACTTCGGCATCAAGTGCAAGCGCGACTGGACCGGCGAGAAGGTCTACCACGACGACGACGCCAAGGGCGAGTGCTTCAGGGCCTACCCCACGGTCGAGGCCTCGTACCACGACCACGCCGAGTTTCTCGACAAGCAGCCCCGCTACGACTCGCTGTTCGCCTACGCCTCGGACGACTACAAGAGCTGGGCGCGCGGGCTCAAGGCCGCCGGCTACGCCACGGCCCCCGACTACGCGCAGCGGCTCATCCGCATCATCGAGGAGAGCCAGCTCTTCCTGCTCGACCGCCCCGACGGCGAGGCACTCTACGCCCGCCGCTACGGGCTGCCGCGCGATCCCGAAGAGTGGTTCTCGTCGCAGACGAGCGTCGGGACGGCATCGCCCGCCACGGCCGTCGATCCGGACAACTACCGCGTGACGATCAATGCCCACGAAGGCTACAACGTCTACATGACCAACGGCGTGCACTACGTCCTGGCCAAGGAGAACGACACGTTCGAGCAGATCGGGCGCAAGTTCCGCATCTCGGCCCGCAACCTGCGCCGCTTCAACGACCTGAAGGACAAGCAGGCCCAGCCCGTACCGGGCGAGGTGGTCTACATCGAGCGCAAGAAGAAGCGCTGGGAGGGCAATGCCCAGCACCACATCTGCCGCGAAGGCGAGACGGTCTACGCCGTCGGGCAGTCGTACGGCATCCGCATGCGCTCGATCGAGCGGCTCAACCGCCTGAAGAAGGGCGAGCGGCTCGAAAAGGGGCAGCAGCTACGCATCCGTTAAAATTCTCAAGAACCACATATGGAAACAATTCCCCTGCGGGCGCGGATTCTCGAAACCATCGTCCGCAAATCGACACTCAAACAGAAGGTCTTCGACAGCACCTTCTGGGCATTCAACCAGCTCAAGGAGACCCTGCTGGAGATGGCTTCGGAAATGGATGACGAACTCGACGGGAAACTCGACCGCCGCGTACGGCTCGAATACCGCGACCGCGGCAAGTTCGAGGCGCAGCTCCAGATCGCCAACGACCTGCTGATCTTCCAGATGCACACCGACGTCTTCGAGTTCGACGACGCCCACCCCATCTGGAAGACCCCCTACGTGCAGGCCGACCGCGAGAACTCCTACTGCGGCGTGGTGAACATCTACAACTTCCTCTCCGACTCGTTCAAGTTCAACCGCAACGCCGACGAAGGATACCTGATCGGCCGGCTGTTCATCAACCGCGACCGCCGCTACTTCGTCGAAGGAAAGGGGCAGACGACGCTCCGCGCCGCAGATTTCGGCAAGGACGAGATCGACCACGACGCCCTGATCGCCATCCTCGAGTCGGCCATCGCCTTCTCGCTCGACTTCGACCTGCTGCTTCCGCCCTACGAGGAGAACAAGCGCGTCACGGTGGACCAGTTCAACACCAAGATGGACAACTCGAAGTTCGTGACGGGCAAGCGCCTGGGCTATGAATTCAACGTCGAAGACATCTAATACCCCGAATAGAACCGTGAAGAAGAGACTCATTCCCGTCCTGGCGGCCGCCCTGCTCGGCTCCGGGACCCTTGCGGCCCGCGACGAATACCGCGAAATAGCCCGTCTGGCATCGATGAACGAGCGGGTGTACGGCATCCGATCGATGGCCGACGGCGAACACTATACGACCCTCGAAGGTAACGAGATCCTGCGTTACAGCTATGCGCAGGAGGGGCCCGGCGAGCGTCTGCTGCCCCGGAGCAGCGACGTGCAGACCGTCTCGGACTACACCTTCTCGCCCGACGAACGGATGATCCTCATCGCTTCGGGCCGCACGCCCATCTACCGCCACTCCTACACGACGCAGTACCTGCTGGCGGCCGACGGCGTCGTCCGCCCGATCCTCCCCGAGGCCGAGGCCCCGCGCGACGCCTCCTTCTCGCCCGACGGGCGGCTGATCGCCTATTCGGACCGCAACGACCTCTACGTCTATGAGATCGCCACGAAGAAGACCCGCCGGATCACCGACGACGGAGCGTGGAACTCGGTCATCAACGGCACGACCGACTGGGTCTACGAGGAGGAGTTCGGCTTCACGCGCGCCTACGCCTTCTCACCCGACGGCAAGCGGCTGGCCTACCTGCGCTTCGACGAGTCGCAGGTGCCTCTGATGGAGATGATGCGCTTCGACGGCAAGCTCTACAACGAGGCCTACTCGTTCAAATACCCCAAGGCCGGAGAGAAGAACTCGACGCTGCAGCTCTGGGTCGCCGACCTTGAGACCGGGGCCAAGAACCGCATCGACACGGGCAGCGAGACCGACCAGTACATCCCGCGCCTGGGCTTCACGCCCGACGGCCGCCTCTGGTACTACCGCCTCAACCGACGCCAGAACACCTTCGAGATGGTGCTCTGCGAGCCCCACGGCGCCCAGCGCGTCATCTACGAGGAGCGGGCCCAGCAGTATGTCGAGCGGGTGGACGACGGCACGGTGACCTTCGTCGATAACGACCGCTTCCTCGTGCGGCAGGAGAGCCACACGGGCTACATGCACCTCTACCTCTACAGCATCCGCCGAGGCCTGCTCGCACAGGTAACCAAGGGGGCCTGGGAGGTGACCGGCGTCGTCGGGACCGACGGCAAACGGGTGTGGTACCTCTCGACCGAGACCTCGCCCCTGCGCCGCAACCTCTACAGCGTCCGCCTCGACGGCAAGGACAAGCGCCGCCTCACGCCCGGCGAGGGCTACTACTCGATCGCCCCGAGCCGCGGCATGAAATACTACATCTCGACCTTCTCGAACGCCTCGACGCCCAACCGCGTGGAGATCTGCGACGGCGAGGGCAACGTCGTCCGTACGCTGGCCGACAGCCGCGCCCTGCGCGAGGAGCTTGCAGCCAGGAGGGTTCCCGTCAAGGAGTTCTTCACCTTCACCACCGAACGAGGCGACACGCTCAACGCCTACATAATCCGTCCGCGCGACTTCGACCCCTCGAAGCGCTACCCCGTACTGCTCACGCAGTATTCGGGACCCGGATCGCAGCAGGTGGCCGACCGCTGGTCGGTGGACTGGGAGGACGCCCTGGTCGAAAAGGGCTATGTCGTGGTCTCGGCCGACGGCCGGGGAACGGGATTCCGCGGCGAGAAGTTCAAGAAGCAGACCTATGGACGGCTCGGTGCCCTGGAGGTCGAGGACCAGCTCTCGACGGCCCGCTACATGGCCGCGCAGCCCTGGGTCGATGCCGACCGCATCGGCATCTACGGATGGTCCTACGGAGGTTTTATGGCCGTCAGCTGCGCGCTCAAGGGACACGGGCTCTTCCGCATGGCGATTGCCGTGGCTCCGGTCACCTCGTGGCGCTACTACGACACGATCTACACGGAGATCTACAACAACCTGCCGCAATACAACGCCGCGGGGTATGACGACAACTCGCCGATCAACTTCGCCCGGATGCTCGACGACGAGAAGACCCGGCTGCTGCTCATCCACGGCACGGCCGACGACAACGTCCACTTCCAGAACACCGTCGAGCTGACGCGGGCGCTGAACCGTTACGGCAAGCAATACGACATGATGGTCTATCCGGACCAGAACCACTCGATGCTGCCTTCGGACACCTACAACGTCCGGCAGAAGATGATCGACTACACGCTCGAGCACCTCTGACCGGGCCCGCCGCTGCGGCGGAGAGAGGCATCCGACACGCATCCATACGAAAAGCCCCTGTTGCCGTGGCAACAGGGGCTTTTCGCGTCACATTCCCGTTCCGGGATCAGAGCCCGTAGGAGAGGGCGTTGATGCTGTCGTAGACCGCGCTCGCCACACCCAGCAGCAGCACGCCGGCCAGGCAGAAGAAGAGGCTGATGCGCGTGTAGCGGTCGCTGCGGAACGCCGCGATGGGCGACTCGTTCGGCGTGATGTACATCGCCTTGACCACCAGCAGGTAGTAGTAGAGCGAGATCACCGTATTGAGCAGGGCGATGAAGACCAGCAGGTGGAATCCGCTGCGGAAGGCGGCCGCAAAGACGAAGAACTTCGAGAAGAACCCAGCGAAGGGCGGGATGCCGGCCAGCGAGAAGAGCGCCAGCGTCATCGCCACGGTCAGACGGGGGTTCGTGCGGTAGAGCCCGTTGTAGTCCTCGATGGCGACCTTGCCGCCGCTGTGCTGCTCGACGGAGGCGATCACGCCGAAGGCCGCGAGGTTGGCGGCCATGTAGACCAGCACGTAGAAAACCAGCGAGGTCATGCCGAAAGGCGTCCCGCCGATGACGGCCAGCAGGATGTATCCGGCCTGCGAGATCGACGAAAAGGCCAGGAAGCGCTTGAGGTTGCGCTGCCGGATGGCGAAGAGGTTGGCCACGGTGATGCTCAGCACGGTAAGCGCCCAGAGCACCGTCTGCCACTCGCCGACCATCGGGGCGAAGACCTTGACCAGCACCGTGAGCAGCACGAAGGCCGCAGCTCCCTTCGAGACGACCGACAGGTAGGCCGTGACGGGTGTCGGGGCGCCCTGGTAGGTGTCGGCGGTCCAGAGGTGGAAGGGCACGAGCGAGAGCTTGAAGCCGAGGCCAGCAAGGAAGAAGACCAGCGAGAGAACCTGCAGCGGCGAGCCGTCGATGTGCGACGCCATGTCGTCGAAGTAGAGCGTACCGGTAGTGCCGTAGAGGAACGAGATGCCGTAGAGCATCAGTCCACTGGCAAACAGCGCGCAGAGGATGAACTTGGCTCCCGCCTCGGCCGAATGGCCCTTGTACTTGTCGAAGGCCACCAGGCAGGCCATCGGCACCGAAGCCAGCTCGAGGCCGATGAAGAACATCAGGAAGTTGTCGGCACCGATCATGAAGAACATGCCCAGCAGCGTCGAGAGGGTGAGGATGTAGAACTCGCCCTGCTTGTGGCGCGTGTCGTCGCGCCGCAGCCATGTGTCTGCCTGCAGGCAGACGATGAGTGCGCCGACGGTCAGGACGGCCTTCACGATGCCGTGCATCGGTTCGTAGCGGAACATCCCGCCGAAGAGCGACCCCGCCTCGCCGGGCAGAAGCGCAACGACGGCCTCGACGGCCAGCAGGATGCACACGACGGCCGTAAAGCAGCGCCGGGCCCGTTCGCCGGCGAAGAGGTCGTAGAGGAAGAGCAGGACGATCAGCAGCGCGAGCGTCACCTCGGCCCGCATGTAAACGAATAGATCCGTATAATTCATGGCTCGTCTAATTCAAAAGGTGAGTAATGACCGTCCCGACACCGCCGCGCACCAGGTCGCTCACCCACAGCGGGGCCAGACCCATGCCGGCAACGGCGACGATGAGGCAGATGACCGAAAAGCGTTCGTCCCACGTGGCATCCGAGAGCTTCAGGTGCTCGGGGTTGGTGCAGGTGCCGTAGAGGATGCGACCCACGACGCGCAGGATGTAGACCGCCGTGATGACGATCGACGTGCAGGCGATGATCGTCACGACGCGGTGGAACGTGTCGGCGTGCATGAAGGCGCCGTTGAAGATCGTCATCTCGGCCACGAAGCCGCTCAGGCCTGGAAGACCGAGGTTGGCCAGACCGGCGATGACGTAGCCCACGGCCAGGAAGGGCATGATCTTCATCAGACCGGCGAGCTGGCGGACGTCACGCGTATGGGTGCGGCCGTAGATCATGCCGATCAGGGCGAAGAAGAGCGCCGTCATCAGTCCGTGGCTCAGCATCTGCAGCACGGCACCCGTGGCGGCCGTCTCGTTCATCATCAGGATGGCGAAGAGCACCAGTCCGCAGTGCGACACCGAGGAATAGGCGTTGATGTACTTCAGGTCGGTCTGCACGCAGGCCGAAAGGGCCCCGTAGACCACCGATACGGTCGTCAGCAGAATGAAGATCCAGCTCAGTTCGTGCGCCGCCTCGGGCAGCAGGAACATCGCCACGCGGAAGCATCCGTAGCCGCCCAATTTCATCAGCACGCCGGCATGGAGCATCGACACGGCCGTCGGGGCCGAGGCGTGGCCGTCGGGACTCCACGTGTGGAAGGGGAAAAGGGCTCCCAGGACGCCGAAGCCGATGAAGACGAGCGGGAACCAGATGCGCTGCTCGGCAAGGGGGATGTTGTGCAGCGCGGCGATCTCCAGTACGTTCATCGTCTGGGCCCCCGAGCCGAAGTAGATGCCCAGGATGCCGATCAGCAGGAAGGCCGAGCCGCCCATGAGCATCAGCGTGAGTTTCATGGCCGAATACTCCTTGCGGCCGCTGCCCCAGACGCCGATGAGCAGGTACATCGGGATGAGCGCCACCTCGTAGAACATGAACATCGTGAAGAGGTCCACCGAGATGAAGAATCCGAAGACCCCGACACTCAACAGGCAGAACCAGAGGAAGTACTCCTTGACGTCGGTCTTCATCTGCCACGAGGCGAATGTGCCCGTAAAGACGATGATGGCCGACAGGAGCAGCATCGCCACCGAGATGCCGTCCACGCCGATGGCGTAGTGGATGTTGAGCGGGGCGTACCATACATGGCTGTCGGTCAGCAGCATCGCGGCCGTCTCGCCCGCCTCGCGCAAGCCGAGGAACCGGAAGACCAGCACGACGGCCAGTACCAGCAGCAGCGACGAGCCGGTGACCATCACGGCATGGATCTGCCGCGTCGATTTCGAAATCCAAAGCCCCAGCAGCATCACCAGCGGGATGAGGGGGAACAGGGATAGCATATTCATAATAACAGCGTCGAATTAGCGGATGAGAAGAATCAGGATCGTAAGGCCCAGCGCACCGCCCAGCATCCAGATGCAGTAGCGCTGCACGCTGCCGCTCTGCATGCCCCGGATGGCGGCGGCCGCACCGTGGGTCGCCGTGGCCAGCAGGTTCATGAAGCCGTCCACGACGTGGCGGTCGAACCAGGCGATCGGTGTCGAGATGCAGGCGAAGATCACGCGATGGGTGACGAACTGGTAGACCTCGTCGATGTAGAAGCGGTGGTAGGCCGCACGGTGCAGCGTCGGGAAGGCCGCTGCCAGACGGTCGGCCACAGGCTGCTTTTCGCGGGCATACATCCACGTGGCCAGCGCAATGGCGGCCACGGCCACGCAGAGGCTCACGGCAGCGACGCTGCGGTCGATGTGGATCGTATAGGCGGCGCCGTCCGACGAGACGAACTCGCCGAAGGGGATCCAGCCGGCAAAGAGCGTCACGACGGCAAGGAATACCAGCGGCAGGGTCATGCTCAACGGGGCCTCATGCGGCGCGTGGGCCGCATGCAGCTCGCGGTTCTCACGCCCCCAGAAGATGTTGAAGTAGAGGCGGAACATGTAGAAGGCCGTCAGTCCGGCAATGGCGGTCATCACCCACCCCATGACGGGGCTGAAGGCGAAGCAGGCCGTGAGGATCTCATCCTTGGAGAAGAAGCCGCTCAGGGGCCAGATGCCCGCAATGGCCAGGCAGGCCACGAGGAAGGTCACATGCGTCAGGGGCATGTAGCGGCGCAGGCCGCCCATGGCCGACATCTCGTTCGAATGGACGGCATGGATGATGCAGCCCGCCCCGAGGAAGAGCAACGCCTTGAACAGGGCATGGGTGAAGAGGTGGAACATCGAGGCCATGTAGCCCAGCCCGCCCGCGTGGGGATCGGCCGAGGTGCAGACGCCGAGCGAGACGATCATGAAGCCGATCTGCGAGATGGTGCTGAAGGCCAGCACGCGCTTGATGTCGCTCTGCACGCAGGCCACCACGGCGGCGTAGAGCGCTGTGAAGGCCCCGATGTAGGCCGTCCAGTGCAGCACCTCGGGGGCATAGCCGATGAACAGGGGGAACATCCGCGCCACGAGGTAGACACCGGCGACGACCATCGTCGCGGCATGGATCAGCGCCGAGACGGGCGTCGGACCCTCCATGGCGTCGGGCAGCCAGATGTGCAGCGGGAACATGGCGCTCTTGCCGGCGCCGCCGATGAACATCAGCCCCAGTGCCAGCGGGATCATCCCTCCGGCGGCGGCCAGCATGGCCGTATCGGGCGTGAAGGAGAAGGTCCCGGCGTAGTAACCGTAGAAAAGGATGCCTACGAGAAAACCCAGGTCGGCGAAACGGGTCACGATGAAGGCCTTCTTCGAGGCGGCGATGGCCTCGGGCTTCGTGTAGTAGAAGCCGATCAGCAGATAGGAGCTTACGCCCACCAGTTCCCAGAAGAGGTACATCTGGAAGATGTTCGTGGCCACGACCAGCCCCATCATGCTCATCGTGAAGAGCGACAGGAAAGCGTAGTAGCGCTGGAAGCCCCGCTCGCCCTTCATGTAGCCGAACGAGTAGATGTGGACCATGAGCGAGACGGTCGAGATGACGACAAGCATCATCACCGAGATCGGGTCGAGCTGGATGCCCAGGTCGATGTGCAGCGTCTGACTGATGGGCAGCCAGACGGTGTTCCACGGCACGAGCGTCGGATAGAGGCCCGCGGCGTCACGCCCCACGCCGAAGAAGTACTCCCCGGCGGCCGTGTAGCTCAGGACCGCCACCACGGCCACTACGGCCGTGCCGATGGCGCCGGCCACCGCGGGTCGGAGCTTCATGCCGGCGATGCCGAGCACGAGGAAACTCACGAACGGCAGCAGCAGAATCAGAATCGTATATTCCATAAAGCGTCGTTATTTGCAGGGATCGTTACCACTTCATCTGGCGCAGGTTGCGGACCTGGATATTGCGGATGTTGCGGTAGATGTTGATGATGATGGCGATGGCGACGGCCGTCTCCGCGGCACTCACCCCGATGGCGAACAGCGCGAAGAAGAAGCCCTCGAGCGCTCCGGGGAAGAGGAAGCGGTTGAAGACCACGAAGTTGATATCCACCGAGTTGAGAATCAGCTCTACGGAGATCAGCATGGCCAGCAGGTTGCGGCGCGTCACGAAGCCGTAGATTCCCACGAACATCATGATCGTGGAGACGACGAGATAATACTCCATGTGTATCATAAGGCACTCTGTTTTTTAGCGTTTGCGGGCGATCATGATACCGCCGACGATGCAGGCAAGCAACAGCAGGCTGATCACCTCGAACGGCAGGACATATCCGTACTTGTCGCTGCTCATCAGCGCATGGCCGATCGTGCGGACCGACAGTTCGCCGTGCTCGAAGTGCGACGGCAGGAAGTGGTGCTTGAGCGTAATGAAGAGACAGACGCCCAGGCCGGCCAATGTTGCGGCCAGACCCGCCACGAACTTGTAGCCCTTGAGCTCCTCGGCCTTGTCGCCCTCGCTCGAGGTGAGCAGAATCGAGAAGACGTAGAGCACCGTGATGCCGCCGGCGTAGATGAGCAGCTGCACGGCCCCGAGGAACGAATAGTTGAGCTGGAAATAGATGCCGGCCGTACCGAAGAGCACGAACAGCAGGTAGGTCGCCGCACGCAGGATACGCCGCGTCGAAACGGCCAGCACGGCGCTCACCGTGATGAAGATCGCCAGCACGGCGAAAACGATCAATTCGAGAGTTATCTCCATGGCTTACTGTTTGTTCAGGATTTGGACCAGTTTCTCCCGCGTGTAGACCGCGTGTTCGAACTCCGTCGCAAAGCGGATGGCTCCCGTCGGGCAGGCATTGACGCACAGGTGGCAGAACATGCATGACCCGAGGTCGTACTCGTAGCGCACCAGACGTTTCTTCGACTTGCCCGTTTCGGGATCGGTGACCATCTCGGTCACCAGGCGGATCGTCCCGTTGGGGCACGACGACTGGCACAGTCCGCAGGCGATGCACTTGTTGTGCCCCTCGGCATCGTGGGGCATCGTCAGATGGCCGCAGTAGCGGTCGTACATCTTCAGCGTGGCCCGGTTCTCGGGGTATTGCTCGGTGACCTTGGGCGTGAAGAATTCGCGGCCGGTCACCTTCATGCCCGTCAGCAGGGTCCCCAGTCCGTGAAACAGTCCTTTGATATAATTCGACATGACTAAAAATGCAGGTTAAAGACAACGACGATGACCATCAGCAGGAGATTGACCAGGCCGATCGGTACGAGGTATTTCCATTCGAGCGTCAGGATCTGGTCGATGCGCAGGCGCGGGAAGGTCCACTTGATCCACATCAGCAGCAGGACCACGAAGAAGGCCTTGCCGAAGAACCAGACGAAGCCCGGGATGTAGTCCATCACCGTGTTGAAGCCCTCCCAGCCGGGGATGTGCAGCGGCATCCAGCCGCCGAGGAAGATCGTGGCCGCAACGCCCGAGATGATGAACAGATTGACGAACTCGGCGACGTAGAACAGGCCGAAGTGCATGCCCGAGTACTCGGTGTGGTATCCGGCCGTGAGCTCCGACTCGGCCTCCGGGAGGTCGAACGGGCCGCGGTTCACTTCGGCGTTGCCGGCGATCAGGTAAATCACGAAGGCGATGAGCGCCGGGAGGTGGCCCTTGAAGATGAACCACCCGTCGGCCTGACGCTCAACGATCTCCGAGAACTGCATCGTGTCGGTCAGGACGACGATCGTCAGGATCGAGAGGCCGATCGACAACTCGTAGGAGATCATCTGCGCACCGCTTCGCATGGCGCCGATGAGCGAATACTTGTTGTTGGAGCTCCACCCGGCCAGCAGGATGCCCACCACGCCGATCGACGAGGCGGCCATCATGAAGAAGACGCCTACGTTGAAGTCGAGGACCTCCATCCCGCGGTTGAAGGGCAGGCAGGCGAAGGCCAGGAGCGAGGCCAGGATGACGATGTAGGGGGCCAGGTTGTAGAGGAACTTGTCCGCATGGCGGATGGTGATGATCTCCTTGGTGAGCATCTTGAAGACGTCGCCGAAGACCTGCAGCGTGCCCCACGGACCGACGCGCACGGGGCCCAGACGGCACTGGAACGCGGCACAGACCTTGCGCTCCATGAAGATCATCACGATGGCGATGATCGTGTAGAGCAGCAACAGACAGCCGCCGATCACCACGCACTCGACGAAGGTCGCCAGGCCGAGCGGCAGGAACGACGTCAGGAGTCCGTGTATCCAGTTAGTTATGATGCTGAAATCGAACATATTCTCGTGTTTTGCGTTTAACGGTCAATATCGGGCACGACGTAATCGACCGTACCGCCGATGGCGATCAGGTCGGCGATCTTCGCGCCGCGGGTTATGGTTTCCATGCACGATACGAGCGGAAGGCCCGTCGAGCGGAACTTCATGCGGTAGGGCGACTTGTCGCCGCGGCTCTCGATGTAGACGCCGAACTCGCCGCGGCTGCCCTCGACGGCGGCGTAGTAGCTGCCCTCGGGGATCCGGATCACGGGTTTCATCTTCTCCTGCCAGGGTCCCTCGGGAATGTTGTCAATTAGCTGCTCGATGATCCGCATGCTCTGCTCGATCTCGCGCATGCGCACCAGGTAGCGGGCCATGCAGTCGCCCTCGGTGAAGAGCACCTCGTCGAAATCGACCTTGCCGTACATGGCATAGGGATGGCGCTTGCGCACGTCGCAGGCCCAGCCCGAGGCGCGGCCCGTGCCGCCCGTCGCACCGAACGAAACGGCATCCTCGCGCGACAGCACGCCGGTACCCTTCAGACGCTCCTGAGCGATGATGTTGCCGGTGAAGACCTCGTGGTACTCGCGCAGCGTCGGACGCATGTAGGCGATAAACTCCTTGACCTTGCGCACGAAGTCGGGATGGATGTCGGCCTGTACGCCGCCGATGGTGTTGTAGGTCTGGATGAGCCGGCCGCCGGTCGTCTGCTCCAGGATGTCGAGCACCTTCTCGCGGTCGCGGAAACCGTAGAAAAAGGCCGTCAGCGCGCCCATGTCCATGCAGAGGCACGAGAAGAAGAGCAGGTGCGAATCGATGCGCTGCAGCTCGTCCATGATCGTGCGGATGTACTGCACGCGCTCGGAGACCTCGACACCCATCGCCCGCTCGATGCACATGCAGAGGGCATGGCGGTTCTGCGACGCCCCGAGGTAGTCGAGGCGGTCGGTCAGGGCGAGGGTCTGCGGATAGGTCAGGCTCTCGCACATCTTCTCGATGCCGCGGTGGATGTAGCCACAGTGCACGTCGAGCTTGCGGATAATCTCGCCCTCGAGCGAGACGCGGAAGCGCAGCACGCCGTGCGTAGCCGGGTGCTGGGGGCCGATGTTGATGACGTACTCGTCCTCCTCGAAGATCGCCTTGCGGTGGCGGATGAAACTTCCGTCGTGGGTGAGTTCGAAGCTCTGGGCCGTCTCCTCGGCCACCTCGTTGCTCATGCGCAGGGGATTCAGCGCCGGATCGTAGTCCTTGCGCAGGGGATATCCCACCCAGTCGTCGCGCAGGAAGAGCCGGCGCATGTCGGGGTGGTTCAGGAAACGGATGCCGAAATAGTCGTATGCCTCGCGTTCGTTGAACTCGGCGGCACGCCACAGGTCGCAGACCGTATCCAGCACGGGGTTCTCCCGGTCCGGGGTCAGCGTCCGCAGCACAAGGTTTTCTCCCGTGCGGGTGGATTCGAGGTGGTAGACCACGCCGAGCCCCTCTTCGCCCCAGTCCATGCCCGTAAGGCTGCGCAGGAAGTCGAACCCCTCCTCCTTGAGCCGGGCGGCCACCGCATGCAGCCGGTCGGCCGGCAGGGTCACCATGCCGTCGCCCGCCTCTCGCCACTCGGCCGCGGGTTCCCAGCCCGTAATCTTCTCTTTCCAGGTCGTATTCATCGTTTATCTTCTCTTTCGACGTTCAACTCGTTCTTTTCAGCCGTCAGGTCGCGCTTGAGCAGCTCCTCATACTCCTTCTCGCCGATCTGGCGGTTTACGCCGCCGAAGAAGCGCTGCAGGCGTACCTTGCGCTGGAGCTGCATCAGCCCGTAGAGCATTGCCTCGGGACGCGGCGGACATCCCGGGATGTAGACATCGACGGGCAGGATCTCGCCGACGCCCTGCACCACGTGGTAGGACTTCTTGAAGGGCCCGCCGCTGATGGCGCAGCCGCCCACGGCGATCACGTATTTCGGGTCGGCCATCTGGTCGTAGAGGCGCTTGAGCACCGGGGCCATCTTGTGGGTGATCGTACCGGCGACCATGATGAAGTCGGCCTGACGCGGGGAGGCACGCGCGACTTCAAACCCGAACCGGGCAAAATCGTAGCGGGCGGCACCCACGGCCATGAACTCGATGCCGCAGCAGCTCGTGGCGAACGTCAGCGGCCAAAGGCTGTTGCTGCGGCCCCACTCGATCAGGTTGTCGAGGCACCCGACGATGACGTTCGTCCCGTTTGCGCGCAGTTCGCGCGCCATGTTCTCAAGGTATTCGTTGTCGTTGAAATCCTCGTATTTCATCGACTTGATCTCCGGCATCTTTATTTCCATTCCAAGGCTCCTTTCCGCCAAGCGTATGCAAGGCCCAAAATCAACACAAGCAAGAAGAAGAGGATGCTCACAAGGCCATAGAGACCCAGATCCTGCACGACGACGGCCCACGAGAAGAGGAAGACGGTCTCGACGTCGAACATCAGGAAGAGGATGGCAAAGAGGTAATAGCCGACCTTGAACTGCATCCACGATCGTCCGCGCGTGGGGATGCCGCATTCGTAGGCCTCGCCCTTCTGCGAATTGTAGGAGCGGGGCGAGATGGCCCGGGCGACACCGAGCGCAACGGCAACCAGCGCAATGGCCGTAAGGATCACGACCACGAGTAACGTGAAATACATATTATCTGTTTTTTGTTCGAATTGACACGGCAGGCATGCCACGGCATGCGAGAAAACAAGGCGGGGAACCGACGGCGGGAGACCCCGGCGACGGCGAGACGTTTCGGCCCGGCAGGCCGAAACGGGGCTATATCCGGATACGCTCGAGCGAGAAGACGTAATAATCCACCGGGCGGGGCGAGAAACCCTCGCCGCACGGCGGAACAAACGCCCCGGCCGCGTCGGATACCGTCAGGACGGAGCCCGCAGACCCGAAGTCGTAGCAACGCAGCAGGCTTCTCAACCCGCAACCCGAATCGGGCAGATCGGAGATTTCGAATCCGAGGCACGGCACGGCAAAGCAGAAGTCGGCCGGAGAGGGGATGTCGGAACTCCGGTCGGCGGAAAGAGCGGCGAACGTACGGTCCGATCCCTCCCGCTCGGGGAGAGGTCCGACGGCGCTCATCAACACGAAAAGCGCCACGAACAGTGCATATTGTATCCGAACCAACACCTTGCTAACCTTGCTTTCGCGCCGCGAATATACAATTCTTTCGGCGAAAAAAAGATTTTTCGGGCCCGAAAAATCGCACGGGCGGGCCGCCGTCACGGGAAAAAGCGGGTTGCAGGACATGCCACCGCAGGGGCCAAAAGTTCGCTCCGAGGCCATCCGAAAGCCTTTTTTCAACAAATCGAAACCCCAAATGCCGAATCTTCGATTTTTTTTCGTAATTTTGAAGAAAATACCGACGATCCTTAACCTTAAAACAAAAATACAACGACATGAAACTGCCCTATTGCGAACCCTACAAGATCAAGATGACCGAAGCGATCCGCACCTCGACGCGCGAAGAGCGCGAGGCCTGGATCCGCGAAGCTCACTACAACCTCTTCAAGCTGCGTGCGGACCAGGTGACGATCGACCTGCTGACCGACTCGGGCACGGGCTCGATGAGCGACCGCCAGTGGGCGGCGATGATGACCGGTGACGAGAGTTACGCCGGCGCCGCATCCTACTTCCGGCTGAAGGAGGTCATCGGGCGCCTGTTCGACATGCCCTACTTCCTGCCCACGCACCAGGGCCGCGCCGCCGAGAACGTCATCTTCTCGGCGCTGCTCAAGGAGGGCGACATCGTCCCGGGCAACTCCCACTTCGACACCACGAAGGGCCACATCGAGTTCCGCCGCTGCCACGCCGTGGACTGCACGATCGACGCAGCCTCCGACACGCAGCTCGAGATCCCGTTCAAGGGCGAGATGGACCTCGGCAAGCTCGAGAAGGTGCTGCGCGAAAACCCGCGCGAGAAGGTGCCGTGCGTCGTGCTGACGATCACCAACAATACGGCCGGAGGACAGCCCGTATCGATGCGCAACATCCGCGAGACGGCCGAGCTGTGCCGCCGCTACAACGTGCCCCTGCTCATCGACTCGGCCCGCTTCGCCGAAAATGCCTACTTCATCAAGACGCGCGAGGAGGGTTACGCCGACAAGTCAATCAAGCAGATCGTCCGCGAGATCTATCAGTATGCCGACATCATGACCATTTCGGCCAAGAAGGACGGCGTGGTGAACATGGGCGGCTTCGTGGCCATGCGCTCCGAGGAGCTCTTCGTCAAGGCGATGTCGTTCTGCATCATGTACGAGGGATACGTGACCTACGGCGGCATGTCGGGACGCGACATGGATGCCCTCGCAGTGGGTCTGGACGAGAATACGGAGTTCGAACAGCTCGACGCCCGCATCCGTCAGGTCAAGCTGCTGGGCGATCTGCTCGACGAATACGGCGTTCCTTACCAGCGTCCGGCCGGCGGCCACGCCATCTTCATCGATGCCAAGAAGGTGCTCCCGAACCTGCCCAAGGAGGAGTTCATCGCCCAGACGCTGGCCGTGGAGCTCTACCTCGAGGCGGGTATCCGCGGAGTCGAGATCGGCTCGATCCTCGCAGACCGCGACCCCGAAACGCACGAGAACCGCTACCCGGCCCTCGAGCTGCTTCGCCTGGCCATCCCGCGACGGGTCTACACCGACAACCACATCCGTGTGATCGCCGCAGCATGCCGCAACATCTACGAGCGTCGCGAGGAGATCACCCACGGATACCGCATCACGTTCGAAGCTCCGATCCTGCGCCACTTCACCGTGGAACTGGAGAAGATTTGATCTTCGCAACCGCACAAGACAAAGACCTCAACCGAAACAGGCGGCGCCCCGCAAGGAGCGCCGCCTGTCGTTTCACAGGTCCGTACCCGTCAGGCCCCGAGCCGCCGCTTGTAACAGTCGGCCTTGCGGCAGAGGGCGCATCCGTAGTCGCGGCGCTCGACCTCGGGGCCGATGCCGACTACGGCACTCACCGACTTGATCGGCAGCATCAGCCCCGACTCACAAAGCCGCACGCCGCAAAACCCTTCGGGCAACAGGCTGAACAGGGCATGCTGTTCGGAGACGTTCCAGCCGCAGTATCCCGGGCTGTAGGAGTTGGTGATGCGCAACCCTTCGGGGGCCACATACCGCTCGAGGCGGTCCAGCCCGCAGGCCACGATCGCCTCGGCCATCACCGAGCCCAGCGCATCGGCCACATAGGCCGCCACGACATCATCGCCCTCGCGCAGGTCGTGCAGCCAGGCATCCATCTCGGCACCGACACTGGCAATGAGCACCGCGAAGCAGCTTCCCTTGCGCAACTGGGCGGCGATGATCGCCCCGGGTTCGAAATCGAGTTCCCCGAGTTTCAGCCGCTGCCGCTCGACTCGTCCCTCGACGATCCGGAAACCCAACCGGGGCCGGCAGATCTCCAGGGCCCGGGCCGTCAGCCGGTCCACGATCTCCTGTACGTCCGGGCCCGGTTCGGCTGTTCCGTAGCCCAGCGTCGCCCGCAACTCCGCGGGCGAAATCGTCAGATCCCGCACCGAGAGGGGCAACTCCCGGGCGGCCATCCACTCATTTCGTTCCATAAATCCACTCTTTCAAACAAGCTTTTGCGGCATCGGCCGCCCATGTTCCCGCTCCGGCATCGACCCACCAGCAGGTGAGAAACCCTCCGCACTCGGGGGCCCCGGCGACAGGCGAGCATTCGAGCCGGCCGGGAGCAAGCCAGTCGGCCTTCACCCACCCCGCATCGCTGCACAGGCATCCCTTGGCCCGCACGGGGGTGAGATTCCGCTCCGCAAGCCGCGCAAAGAGAGCGGCCAGATCGTCGCGGCTCACCGGCCGGCCGACGGGGAAGGTCTCCGTGACGAAGCGCGGTCCCCCGGCCGGCAGAACCGGGAAGAAGGCCCGGAATCGGGCATAGCAGCCGGGCACGGTCTCGAGCCACCAGTTTCCGTCAAAGGCATCGCCTCCCTCAACGATCAGCGCCTGGGGATTGATTCGCTCCAGTTCGTCGCGTACCGCAGCGGTGCGTTCGGGCGTGGAGAGGTCCGTCCGGGTCAGGACGATGACCGGTGCGAGCCGGAACTGTCGGAGAAAATGGTCGCGGTTCAACTTCAACAGCAGGTCGAAACGCTCCACATCCACGAGCATCACCACCCCGTCGGGTTCGAAACCCGGAATGCGGAGCAGGTCGGCCAGGTCGCCGAGCCCCGACGGTTCGAGGAACACGCAGTCCGGATCGAAATCGGTCCGGATACGCTCCATCGTTGCCGCCATCTCGCCCCGCAACGTGCAGCAGACGCACCCGGCACGCAGGTCCACGACCTTCAGCCCGCCATCGCGGAGATAGAGCCCGTCTACGGACTCGCGTCCCGACTCGTTCTCCACGACGACGACCCGGCGGTCGGCAAGCGCCTCACGCACGATGCGGCGGATGAGCGTTGTCTTCCCGCTGCCCAGGAAACCGCATACAATCAGATTCAACGGCATGCGTCGCTCTTCTTGAGCGTCTCGGCGACGGCCGCACGCAACTGCTCCGCCTCGGCGTCGCTGAACGGACGGTGAAGACCGTCATGCAGGTGCGTCCCGTCACGTTCGACGATGATCATGCGTGCATCGCGCGACATGCCGATGTTGTGCCACACCCCGGCCGGGATGTTGTAGGTGACTCCGGGCGTCATGCGCACGCATTCGAACGAGATGCCCTCATCGCCGATCTCGGCGGCCACCAGCACGGCCGTTCCCGCAAACAGGATGAATGCCTCGTCGGTCTGCCGGTGCACCTCGACATCGACCATGTCGTCCAGGCCGTGGCCCGGAAGATAGTTGAGCTGGGCGACCTGCCAACCCTCGCGGATCAGGAAGGGGTTGTACCCCTCCGCCTCGTGATAATACCGTTCGATCATCGCTTCCGTCCGTTAAAGTCCGCAACTGCCCGATAGAAGGCCTCGATGTTGGCCGCCGGAACCCCCGGAGGGGTATCGCACCCCGACGAAAGGATGAAGTTCGGATGCCCCGCCGCCATCTCCAGCAGCGCCGTGGAGGCTCCGTACACCTGCTCGGGCGTACCCATCTTGAAGACCGATACGGGATCGACATTGCCCATTACCAGCGTGTCCGACGGGCAGTCGCGCAACGCCGCGGCCATGTCCATGCCGTTTCCGAAGTGGTAGCCCATGCTGCCCGTGGCCACCATGGCCGCGGTGCACTGCCCCGTATTGCCGCAGTTGTGGAGGATGACGGCGAAGTTGTCGTCTTGCACCTGTTCGACGATCCGGCGGACGTAGACCGAGGAGAACTCCCGGCAGGCGTCGTCGGAGAGCAGGCCGGCGGCCGGTTCGGCGATGAGCACGCCGTTGGAACCGGCCCGCTTGAGCGCCTTGCAGTACTCGGTGATGAACTCCGTGCACTTGTCCAGCAGCAGGCGGATCGTGTCGGGTTCGATATAGATGCCCATCATGATCTCCGACATGTCGTAGAGACGCCCGGCCAGCGAATAGGGACCGATGCAGCCACTCAGCACGGGACGGTCCGACGCGCGCGCCACCAGCTCGTTGGCCTTCAGGTACTCGGGGACACGTCCGGCATCGAGCGAAGGGATGGCCAGCGCCTCGATCCCGGCACGGTCGCAGACCAGACGTCCCACGACGCTGGGGACGTCGTCCTCCGGGAAATGGATCTCGGCGCCGAAAGCCTCCGCCTCGACGGTCAGATCCATGATCACGGTCGAGGCCAACGAAGGATAACGCTCGGCGAGCGCCAGCACGGCGCGGGCATGCACCTCGCCGTCGGTAACCGCATCGCGGACGCTGTGTCCGATGAGTTCGATTCCCGAGTGGGTCATGATCGGGAGCGCCGCGCGGTCCGGGGAGGCAATCAGCTCCCCGACCCACTGTTTCATGTTCCGTTCCATAACGCTATGCCGATTTTGCGATGAGTTCCTTGGCCTTCAGCACGGCCGAGTTGGCATTGTCCGAATAGCCGTCGGCGCCGATCTGGTCGGCGAACAGCTGATTGACCGGCGCACCGCCGACCATGATCTTCACCCGGTCGCGCAGTCCGGCCTGCTCGATGGCTTCGATCACCGTCTTCATGTAGTTCATCGTCGTCGTAAGCAGGGCCGAGAGGCAGAGGATGTCGGCCTGCTCGGTGCGCACCGCCTCGACAAACCGGTCGGCCGTGATGTTCACGCCGAGGTTGATGACCTCGAAGCCGCAGCCCTCGAACATCGAGGCCACGAGGTTCTTGCCGATGTCGTGCAGGTCACCGTAGACCGTGCCGATGACGATCTTGCCGATCGTCGCCGACTTGCCGCTCGACAACAGGGGTTTGATGAGCTCCAGGGCGCCCTTCATGGCCCGGGCCGCCATCAGCAGCTCGGGGACGAAGGCCTTGCCCTCCTGGAAGCGCTGGCCGATGCGCTGCATGGCCGGGATCATGTAGTCGGAGATGATCGACTGCGGGTCCACCCCCTCATCGATCGCCTGACGGGTCAGTTCGACGGCGGGCTCGAGATGTCCCGCCACGATGGCATCCGAAAGTTCTTGCAGATTGGTCATGATTCTGTCGTTTTTTTGTTTTCGTCATTTACAGGTTTTCATTCAGCCGGCAAAGCTCCTCGTAGGAACCGTAGCGGCGTGCCGCGGCTATGAAGGCGCGGAAGTTGGCTTCGGGCGTATTGCGGCCCATTGCGCAGCCCGAGCTGATGATGTGGCGGCGGCCGCGGGTCTTGGCCACCAGGTTCTTCACGGCGGCATCGACGTCATCGGGCGTACCGACCACCAGCGGGAAACTCGGGTCGATGTTGCCCATCAGCACGGTCGATTCAGGCACGAGACGGCGCGCCTCGGCCATATCGAGTTTCCAGTCCACCTCGAGGATGCGGGCTCCGGTGCGGCCCATGTCTCCGATGATTCCGGTCGTATCGCCGCAGATGTGCACAGAGAAGGGAATGCCGTAGTCCTGTACCTCCTCGACCAGCTTCCGCTCGGGCTCGAAGGCAAACTGACGGTACATGTCGGGCGAGATGAGGTTCGGGCCGGCAAAGGCGTCACCGATCGAGGTGGCATGCGCACCGGCATCCTTCTGCGCCTTGGCGAAGACGGCGCTGATGCGGCGGCAGTAGTCCAGTACATCGGCTATCAGCTTGGGGTCCTCGGTCAGCAGGTCCATCATGAACTGCGTGGTTCCGCGCAGCAGGCAGGCGATGCTGAAAGGGCCCTGATCGGCGCGTCCCATGACGAAGACATGGTCGCCGATGGCCTCGACCAGACGCTCGGTGGCCTCGAGCCAGACGCTGAGACGTCCCGAGCTCATCGGATCGGGAATCGGCATGTCATAGACGTCGCGCAGGTCCTTGAGCACGGGCTGCTGCTCGTCCACGATGGCGGGTTCGTCGTCGCGGAAGATCACCTTGGCGCCTACGGCCTCGGCAATGGTCGCGTCGTCGAAGTCGATCACGCAGCCGTCGTATCCGTATTTCTCCTGCGAGACGATGTGGGCCTCGGCCATCTTGCGGCCGTTGCGGTTCACCTCGCCGATCTTGTATCCGGCCGTCTCGATCGCGAACATGAAACTTTGCGGCACGACGGGAAGCGTGTCGGGCATCCGCCCGTCCAGCACGGCCATGCAGCGTTCCAGAGATGTCATTTCTTTCATATTGGATAATTTTTATCGGTTAATTTTTCAGTTTCAGGGAGGCGACAAGCATGTAGAGCAGCGCGACGCCCGGGACGAACAGGCTGGCCCACTGACCGCTCAGGTCGGCCACGACGCCCATGAGGGGTGGCAGCAGCGCACCGCCGGCCACACCCATGATCATCAGCGCCGAGACCTCGTTGGCACGCCCCGGAGCCGACTTGAGGGCCGCAGAGAAGGCAATGGCGAAGACGTTGGCGCAGCAGAGTCCCAACACGAAGAGTGTGACGAAGAGCACCGTCGCATCGGCTGCCGTCATGAAGAGTCCCAGCGCGACGAGGGCCAGCAGCATCGAGACCGTCAGGAAGCGGCGCGAAGAGATGCGCGAAAGGACCACCGCACCGCCGAACGTCCCCGCGGTACGGGCCAGGTAGTAGAGGCTGCAGCCCATCGCCGCCCGGTCGAGCGGGAGCGAGCAGCGCTCCGAGAGGTACTTCGGCACGGCGGTCATCAGCCCGATCTCGAAGCCGACGCTCAACACGATGACCGACAGCAGCATCAGGATGTAGCCGTCGGTGAGCAGCGTACGGACGCCGCGGGCGCCGACCGGCTCGGAGTGCGACTCATCGACCTTCAGCCGGGCCATCCAGAGCCACGACAGCAGGGTGATGAGGGCATAGAGCGGGAAAATCAGCCGCCAGTTGCCCCACACGCCGGCCGCCACGCCTACAAGCACGGGGCCGAGCATCGAGCAGACCGCCTTGATGAACTGCCCGAGCGTGAGCATGCTCGTCGCACGGGCCTCGCCGGCGACATCGGCAAGCAGCGGGTTGAGCGACACCTGGAGCATCGTGTTGCCGATGCCCAGCAGGGCGAAGGCCGTCAGCACTACCGGGAACGAATAGTCGGCCAGCGGCAGCAGCATCGCCACGAAGGTCACGACGGCACTGGCCATGACCGTCCGCTTCCGCCCGATGCGCCCCATCAGAACCCCCGTGGGCAGCGAGCAGACGGCAAACCAGAGGAAAACCATCATGGGCAGCAGGTTGGCGATGCGGTCGCTCAGCGAGAAATCGGCCTTCACGTAGCTGGTCGCCACGCCGACGACATCGACGAAGCCCATGACAAAGAAACTGAACAGCACGGGCAAAAGCCCGGCAAGGGTGTTTTTACGGTTCATTCGCAACGGAAGTTTTGGAGTTCCGCGCCGTCAGGCCGCGAAACCATGTGGAAAACCAGTTCGCCGCCCTCCATGATCCGTTCGTAGGAGATCGTGCGCCCGGGGTAAGGTTTCCCGTCGAGCGTCACCGAGGCGACAAACATGCACTCATCGGAGAGGCCTTCGGCACGCACGGTGAAGGTCCGTCCGTTCTCGAGCCGGAAGGCGATCCGTTCGGCCTGCGGAGCCCCGAGCACGAACTCGCCCCCGCAGGGATCCACCGGGTAGAAGCCCGACACGGCGAAGAGATACCATGCGGACATCTGCCCGCAGTCGTCGTTGCCGCGAAGGCCGTCCGGTGCATTGAGGTAGAAGTTGCGGGTCAGGTAACGCAGGATGGCGTCGGTCTTGTACCCGCGCGAAGTGTACTTGTAGAGATAGGGCACGTGATGGCACGGTTCGTTGCCGTGCCAGTACTGCCCGAGGGTCCCGTAGATGTTCCACACGAGGTCCTTGACATAGGGACGTCCCGTGCGGGTGTAGAACATCGAGTCGAGCCGTGCAACGAAGGGTTCCTCACCCCCCATGCGCTCCATCAGCCCCTCGATGTCGTGCTGTACGTGGAAAAGGTAGTGCCAGGCATTCCCCTCGGTGAAATCCGATCCGGCCACCCACTCGCCGACCACCCGGGCAGGGTCCTCCCCCCGCCGGAAGCTGCCGTCGGCCCGCCGGCCGCACATGAATCCCGATTCGGGGTCGAAGACGTTCGTCCAGTTGCGCGCAAGTGCCTCGAGCGTGTCGGCCTCGGCCGTGCGTCCGAGCGCGCGGGCGAGCAGGGCGGCGCAATGGTCGTCGTAGGCCGATTCGAGCAGCCGGGAGACGGTCTCGCGGCCGTCGTCCACAGCCGAGAGCGAACGGTCGAAGGGGATGTATCCGTAGGTGTCGATCAGCTCCGTGTGGTTGCGGTAATGACTCTTGCGAAGACTCTCCCAGACGGCTTCGAACAGTTCATCGTCGCCGTAGCCCTCCGGGCGCAGCCCCTTGAGCCAGGCATCCACCAGCACCGGAACGGCGTGGTTGCCGATCATCGTACGGGTCTCATGTCCCCACAGGGCCCACCGGGGCAGGTAGCGGTGCGCCTCGAGCGGATTCGAGGGATCGGCCACCTTGGCTGCATAGTGTTCCATGATCGAGCCGTTGAACAATGGCACGAGCGAGGGGGTCAGGATCGTATAGAGCGGGTGCGCCGCCCGGTAGGTGTCCCACAGCGAGAGGGTCGAGAAGAAGTGTCCCGACCGGCTCGTACGCACCTCGCCCGCCTCGGAACGGTAGCGGCCGTCCGTGTCGGCGATGTCGTTGGGCTGCATGTAGAGGCGGTAGAGCGCCGTATAGAAGTTGGTCCGCTGCTCCCGGTCGCCCGAGATCTCGACGCGCGAAAGCAGGTCGTTCCACGCGCTGCGGGCCCGTTCGCGGAGGACATCGAACGATTCGCTGTCGGCCGCCTCCTCCGCCAGGTTGCGGCGGGCCGCCTCGACGCTCGTCGTCGAGAGGGCGATCCGCACGCCGAGCTCGGCGTCACCGTCCATCTCGAAGCTCAGCACGTAGCGCGGAGCCCGCTCGGCGGAATCCGGAGCCGGCAGTTCGACGACCGAAGCGATGCGGTGGTCGAAACGGATCGTGTAGTACTGGTCGCGCGGAGCCCACTCCCGCGGCCGGCGGTAACCCGAAAGGCCGTAGTCGTCGAACTCCTGACGGACCTCGAGGACATTGCCGGCAAGCCGCGTCGAATCCCACGCCACCCCGTACTGGAGATCGACAAGGACACGGGCCGTTGCCGGATCGTCGAAGCGGTAGCGGTGGCACGCCACGCGGCGGGTAGCCGTCAGTTCAACCTGCGTGCGGTTATCCTCGAGCCGCACGGCATAATAACCCGGTGAGGCCACCTCGGAGGTTTTGTCGTATTCCGAGCGAAACGCTCCGCGCTCCGTGCCGGCGATCTCGCGCCCGCACCAGGGCATCAGCAGGATGTCCGACATCGAGGGGCACCCCACTCCGTTGAGGTGCGTCTGGGTGAAGCCCGCCAGGTAGCGGTCCGCATAGCGGTAGCCCGTCACATGGTCCATGAAATAGCCCTCGTAGAGGGAGTCCACGGACTCAGGACCGGGTTGTACCATACCCATCGGAACGGTGGCCCCGGGGACGCAGTGTCCCTCGTGGAGCGTTCCGATGAAGGGATTCACATAGCCGGTGCAGTCGTGCGGCACGGAACAGCCGCACGACAGTACACACAGCAGAATCAGAAGCGGACGGAACATCAGAGCTCGAGTTTGTAGGTTTCGATGGCGTGGTGTCCCAGACGGAGGGTCAGCCGGCGGCCCGAACCGGCAACCGGCTCGCCGCCCTCCTCGATGAGGTCGGTGCGCGTCACGCGCTTGACATCGAACGGCAGCGTCACCTCGACCGTCTTGTCCACACCCTCCATCTCGGTCAGACGCAGGATGAGGGCATTGCCGCCGTCGGCCTTCTTGAGCGTCGTGAGCGACACAAGCGGATCGGAGATGCGGATGAACGAGCAGCTGGCCTCCAGGTCGCCGCCGCGGCCCTCTCGTGCGACAGGCAGCAGCGGGTGGTTGGCCCCCACGCCGAAGCAGTAGCCGTTCTGCCACCCGGCCTCATGGCCGAGGATCGAGAAGCGGAAGGAGTGGGTGCCGGTCTGGTGGTACCAGTTGCCCTCACCGTGGCAGCTCTTGTGCGACGAGAGCAGGATGCCCTGCAGCACGGGATAATCCGACTGGTCGCGCGACGGGTCGATCCAGTCCGCCACGGCCACGCACGACGACATCGTCACACCGAAGCCGTTGCCGCTGGCCGAGATGAAGTTCTGGATCTCGCGCGGATGCGAATCGGCGGGATGGTGCACGTAGGTGCCGCCCCAGCTCCAACCGCCCGGTACGCTCTTCATCTCGCTGACGCCCACCTCGGCGACACCCATCGGAACCTCGTAGTGGATGCGGCTCGATGCCCGCTTCATGTTGAGCGGGAAGAGGATGCGGTACTGGCGGTTATGCTCGCCCGTGAAGTTTTCGAGCGTCACATCGAAATCGATCTTCTTGATGGCATGGTAAACCGTAATGCGCTGGATCACGCGGGCGAAGGCGGTCTGTACGGCATTCTCGAAAGTCGTGCAGACGGCACCCGTCGCCACGATCCGCCACGAAGCGGGCTGTGCGCTGACAAGCGTCTGGTCGTCCACCTCCAGGTCGGCGATGCGGTTGAACTCGCCGGCCCCGTTGCCCTTGTATCCGGCATCGAGGATGTCACCAAAGGCGAAACGCGAGGTCTCAGCCAGGTTGCAGCCCTGCTCGAAGTCGTAGAGCGAAACAATGCCGCCGTCACCCAGCACAATGTCATAGAAGGCGTTGCGGTAGTAGTTGTCACCCTGCTCGACCCCTGCAGGCACCACCGGACGGGGCTCCTTCGCCACCGGTTTCACCCGGTAGGCGGCATATCCGAACGAAGGCACGCCCTCGGCCACGAAGGCCAGGCATTCGCGGCCGTCGCGCTCGACGCGCTGCACGGGCAGCTCACGGCCGTCGGAGGTGCAGACCACCGCAGGACGGTCGCCCGCCGGGAGGTAGGCCACCTCCGTGCGGTCCCACTGCAGGTCGTTGAACACGACCCAGTTGCCCGCCTCTTCCGGAACGCGGTCGGCGATCTTGCGCAGCGAAGCGTCGAGCAGCGAGCGGCCCAGGTCGCGGGCTACCGAGAGTGAATCGCCGAAGATGCGGTCGGTGATCTCGCCGTTCTTGCCGCCCAGACCGTGATCAGGATAGATCGAGGCCATCCAGGCGCGGTCGAACGCAGCGCGGGGATAGTCCCACGAACCGTCGAGGCACACGTTGTTCACCGCCGTGAAGAGTTCGGCAGCCGGCAGCAGCACGCCGGCCTCACGCTTGGCCACCGTCTGCTGGTAGTGTGCCGGACCGTGGATGTAGAGCCACAGGTCGGGACGTTCGCCGACGACCTCCTCCATCTGCGCCTCGGGCGTATCGACCAGCGCGAGGTACTCCTCGGCCGTCGAGCACTTCAGACGCGGCAGCTCCACCTCGGCCAGCTCCGCAATGCGGTTCCACTCGTCGATCACCGGTGCGAAGTTCACCGGCTTGGTGGCGTCACAACTCATCAGCACGGCGTAGTGCGGCGGGATGTGGCGGCTACGGAAGTAGTCGCTCCAGAGGCGGCTGCGCGGATGCAGGCGTTCGAAGGCCGTAACGGCATCCTTCTCGAAGAATTTCCACATGAGTGTCGCCCAGCCGTAGTTGCCCGGCGTGTAGGTCAGCACGCTCGATCCATCGGGGCTGTACCAGTCATAGAGGCCCTCGCGCATACGCGATACGAAGAGGTTGCGGATACCGCTCTTGGCCAGTATCTGGGGCATCTGCATCGTGCGGCCAGGGACATCGACGTTGTTGGCCGTCCTGTCGTCGCAGCCGGGCAGGTTCTCGCGGATCCACTTGCGGCCGTAGTAGGCCTGGCGCACCAGCTGTTCGCCCGAAGCGAGCCCCTCGTAGGGCTGGTTGTAGGTGGCGCCCCACACGAAGCGGCCCTCCTTGTAACGCTCGATCACCTCGTCGCGACGCTCGGGATGCGCCTCGAGAAACTCCATGAGGTTGAGCGTCTGCTCCATTTCGAAAGTGAAGTTCGGATCCTCGCGCATGATGTCCAGCGCCGGGATGATGATATCCTCGATACGTTCGGTGCGGCAGTATTCGGGCGTGTCCATCCAGGCTATGTCCTGATGCGACGACTGGATGATGTGGATCGTACCGTTGCGGAAATAGCCCCAATCATCGGGGATCGGAGCCTCGACGGCTTTGGATGACAGCACCTTGCGACCGGAACGGAGCGTCAGCACGTCGCTCTTGCCGATCATGGGCAGCCACACCAGCAGGCTGTCACCGGTCGAACCGGCCTCGACGGCCAGCGGTTCGTCACCGAGCTGCAGCACGGTCTTACGGGCCGGCGCCTCCGAAAGTTTCACATAGGAGAGGATCTTCAGGCGCCCGTCACGCTTCTCGTAGCGCACCGGCTCCACGCGAGCCACGCGGCCGATCTGCTGGGCGCTGGTTTCTCCGGCGGCCAACCCGAAGAGAGCTATGGCCAAAAGCGTTTTGTTCATCTTCTTCTTGATGCGGTATTACAGATTCAACACGTTGCGGGTCTGTTCGGGACGATACTCCATGCGGATGCGCCAGAGGAGCTCCTCGGCCGATGCGGGCTTGACCGAGGGCAGCAGCAGCGACTGCGTCCGCAGCACGGGGTTCACACCGATGGCCGGACGCGGCGTCAGCGGGCTCGACTCGGCAAAATCCGACCAGGCATGCACGATCGTCCACTGGAGGATCCGATCCCCCTCCTCACCGGCAGCCAGCACGTCACGGTTCACCATCGAGGCCACGAACTCGGGGACTCCGGCCCGCGGGCGGTGTGCATTGACCTCGTTCCAGAGGCTGTAGCGGGCCGTCACTACCGGGATATCGATTCCGGCACGGTTGCGGTGCCAGTAGACCTTGCCGTCAAGTTCATAGGGGAAATACTGCACGGCGAGCATGCCCGTCAGGCCGGGCATCTCCTCAGCATAGATCTGGAAGGCCTCCTGGGCTTCGGGCGAAGCAACATCGAAGCAGATGAAGCCGAAGATCCGGATTCCAAGCCGCTCCATGTGGTAGTTGATCCGCCGGGCGAACTCACGCAGCAGTTCGGCGCGGTTCGGACGGTTCACGGCAAAGATGTCGGGATACTGGTATCCGCCGCCGTACTCGAGGAAACTCGACCCGGCCTGCCGGCGGGCCGCCATCTTGTTCCACGTGAAGGGCGAGACGATCGAAAGCTCCGTCGGGCAGAGCGTCCAGCTCAGGCCGGCCTCACCGGCCCCCTTGCCGCCCATGTACATCGGCGACTCGCCGTAGCTGTCCATCGACCACTGCATGTTGTCGCCGTCGCTCATGACGAAGGCATGGAACGAGGAGCGGTCGTCGAAATCGATCGTCCGCGGGTCGAATGCCTCGACCTGCACCGGATGGGCAGCCTCGCCGACCGAAGAGATGAACGGCAGGTTCATGCACCAGTTGGTCGCCGTATTGTAGTGGCCCCAGCGGGCGATCAGGCTCGTGAAATCGTACTCGTCGCCGCAACCCCAGCCGAGGATCGGCGAGAGCGGCTCAACCCACTCGAGTACGGGGTCGATCAGCTCCTTCTGGTCGGCATAGAGCATCAGACGGTGTGCAATGGCGTAGTCGCGCAGGTTGTGCACCGAGGGCGGGATGCTCAGCGCCGACTTGCGGCAGAGGCGGTCGCGGTTGCGCTCGAAGCACTCGGCGGCCGTTTCGAGACGGGCATCCTTCAGCTCGCGCAGACCCAGCGAACGGGCCCTGGCGACCAGCGACTCGTCGATCAGCGCACCCTGCAGCAGCGAAGCGTAGACCGTAGCCACGTTGGCCGAATAGTCCGTCCCGGGATTCGAGGCGTAGGGATTGGCCCAGGGACCGTCCATACGGTAGAGCACATACCCGCGCAGGATGCCCCGCTTGCGGAGCAGCACGGCCAGCTCGTCGATCTCCATGCGGCGGATCTCCTTGATGCCGAGCGCCTCGACCGACTCCTCGAACAGAGTCTTGTAGGAGGCGTTTCCGGTCTCGATCCAGACCATCGTGTCGAAGCGGCCCTCATTGACGGCCTGTGCGGCCAGTCCCGAGAGCGACTCGACCAGCATGGCCTCGGCCGGGGTCTGTCCCAGCGGGCACACGATCACTTTTTCGGGGGCTTTCTGTTCGGGCCAGCCGTGGCGGCCGTCGTATTCCTGCGCCGCAGCGCCGAGGTGGCAGCCCAGCAGGGCGACAAGAAGCAGTTTCAGGAGTTTCATTCGATTTCGGTTCTTGGGATTTTCTTTACTAAGATACTAAAAATACTCGCTCAGATAACGCTGTGTCTGCTCGGGACGATACTCCATACGGATGCGCCAGATAAGCTCCTGCATCGACACGTCCTCGTAATCGTCGGCCAGACGGCGGTTGCACATCTCGGCGGCCGAAGCGCCGCGCAGTGTACCGCCCGGAGCATTCTCGGCCGTCTCGTCGGTCGAGGCGCCCGTATCGGTAAAGGCACTCCACGCATGGACGATCACTGCCGAGAACTTCGAGTCGGCCGGCTCCTCGTTGAGCTTGCGCGCCACGTAGGTCGGGCTGCCGTCACGTTCGTGATTGCCTTCGGGGAAGTTCCAGATCGAGTAGCGGACCGTCACCACCGGGATGTCGTAGCCTTGCTTGTTGGTCACCCAGAGGATCTCACCGGCTCCCCCGGCATAGGAGGGCGCATACTGGATGGCAACGATACCCTCCAGCTGGTCGTTGGCATCGACAAAGGCTTGGTAAGCCTCCATGGCTGCCGCCGAGGTGGGGTCGTGCGCGATCTGCTCGAGGATCTTGATCCGGTGCTGACGCATGTGCGAGGCAACCTTCCCGGCCAGCGACTTCAGCAGTGCGGCGCGGTCGCCGTCGGCTCCGAAGTCGTCGCTGTACCAGTAACCGCCGCCAAAGCTCTCGATGAGCGTAGACTTGCCGCTCTGCATCGACATGATCTTGTCGAACTGCGCCGGATTGATCTGGCAGGTATTGGAAGCCGTAATGCCGAAGCTCATGTGCACGTCCTCGACCTTCGGATCGGAGTAGTAGTTCTCCACAAAGCCGTTGAGCATCCAGCCCGCATGCGGGCCGTCCGAAAGATAGTACGACACGAAACGCTTGGTGGCGTTGGTCGAGTAGTCGATATCCTGCGGATTGATGACCTTCGCCAGGTTCTGCTGCTGACGCGACTTGTAGTCCTTCGAGAAGAAGGGGACGTTGAACTCGCCGAGAGCCACCATCATGTTGCCGCTGCGCGATACGGGGATGACAAACTCGTCCTCACCCACACCGGGCTCCCAGCCGTAAACCGGCGAATTGGGCTTCAGCCAGGCGAGCACCTCCTTGAAGAGGTCGGTGTTCTGGCCGCCCGACGGCGTATTGTACTCCTTGTTGAGGTTGATCACAAAAAGGTTGTTGGCAATGGCGAAGTCGGCCAGCTCGCCCGTATGCACGGGCATGACCACCAGGGCGCTGTTGTCGCAACGGTCGCGGAACTCGCGCCACGAATCGGCCGTAGTCTTCTTGGATGCGTCATAGACCATCTCGTAGCCCTTGCCGTCGAAGAACGCCTGGTCGCGCTTATCGACGATGAAGGCACCGTAGACATGCGAGGCGACCACGGCCACCACCCCGCTCTCGGGGTTCGTCCGCACGTCGGTCAGCACGTACTTCTTGCCCAGACGGTCCATCACGCCGCCGTCGATCGCACCGAAATCGGGATTGGTCATCGGATTGCCCGTATAGACGATCCACGTCGGCGAAAGGCCGAGGAGCTTCATGCACTCCTTGTAGGAATCGACCCCGTCGGCAGCATCCATCCACGCGGCAGTGGTGACCTCACCGGCACCGAGGGCCTTGTTGCAGAGCCCGGCGAACGACTGGCTCAGCAGGTGGTACTGCAGGCCGACACCGGTGGCATCGGTCACCGAACCGCCCGCCACATCGGGGTTGTTCCGATCAGGGCTCGACAGATTGAAAAGCCCGTAGGTTGCGGTCTGAGCCGCGGGCATCCCGGCCAGGGCATCCGGGTGCCAGAATTGGCCTTCGTCGGCCAGTTTGTCGTATTGGTCCACGTAGAGCGCGGCAGTCTGGTCGCCCACGCCGGCATTGAACCGCTCGTCCTCCATCGGCGAATCGTAGAGGCGGTCGCAACTTGCAGCCGCACACAGCGCCAGCACTCCAAAAAATATCTTTTTCATAGCAGCGAATCGTTATCCGTTAGTTGTTGTAACCCTCGTTCTGGTCCAGACCCTTGAGCTTGATGCGCTCGTTGTAGGGGATCGGGCGGACAAGGTGTATCTCCGAAAGATTGTTGTAGTGCTCGACAAGCGGGTTGAGCCGTGCGCGCGTCAGGAGCGTACCCGTACGCTTGAGGTCGAACCAGCGGTCGTGCTCGCCGAAGAGCTCGCAGCCGCGCTCCTCGAGCAGGCGGTCGAGCGTCAGCTCGGAGGCCGAAGCGATCTTCAGCACTTCGTAGTTCTCCTCCGAACCGGCGGCGCGGCGCAGGATGTCATTGACCTTCTTGAGCGCCTCGTCGGGCTGGTTGTTGAGCAGGTAGGCCTCGGCGCAGAGCAGGTAGGTGTCGGCCATGCGGATCACCACATCCTCGCGCGTACCCTTGCCGCCCCACTCGATCTTCGTCTCGCGGAACTTGCGGCACATGGGCATGCAGTCGGTGGACCATCCCATCATGCCCAGGGCCGGATACCAGTTGTAGTCGCCCGACTCGGTGCGGAACGGATAGAAATAGATGGCATCGTGGTCATCGCCCGACGTATCGTCCCAGTGAGGCATGTAGATACCCATCTTGCCATAGTTCTCGTTCGTGGGGTCGTTCACCTCGAACTCGAAGCGGAAGGTCGCGTCGTAGCGGCTGTCCTGTGCCGGATGGCGGAACCACTCGTGCACACGCGGATTGGTCCAGATATCACGCATCATCGAGGAGTACTCCTGCTGGTCGAGGGCGAACATGCCGGGATAGAGCGCCGTGATATTGAAACCGAACTGCGTGTGGATCGGGTTGCCGCTGCCGTTGTAGTTCTTGTCCGAACCGTACTGGATGGCCCAGATGATCTCCTTGTTGTTCTGGTTGCTCTCGTCGAAGACATCCTCGAAGCGGTCCAGCAGCCCGTAGTGGGTCGAGGCGATCACCTCCTCGAAAAGTTTGATGGCCGTGGTCACGTCTTCGGGCTCGGCATATTCACGATAGGCGCGCGTCAGGTAGATCTTGCCCAGGAAGTGTTTGAGCGCCGTATTGGAGAGCTCGCCGGCCGCATCGGCCACGTCGGGCAGCTTGTCGAGCGACAGAGTCAGCTCTTCGACGATGAAGTCGTAGATATCCTTTTCGCTGGCGCGCGTCACCTCGGTGATGATGTCGGAGGCCGAGGTGTTCTCCTCGGTCAGCAGGGGAACGCCGCCGAAGGTCTCCACCAGGTAGTAGTAGGCCATCGACCGGAGAATACGCCCCTTGGCCACCATCTGGTCGTAGTCGTCGCCCGCGATCTCGGGCGTACAGCGGTTGAGCAGGATATTGGACTCCTGTACGATCTTGTAGAGCGTGGCCCAATAGGAGTCGATCGTACCCGAAAGGCCCGAAAGGTCGGCGTTGTAACCGTTGAACTGAGCGGCCGTCGGAGTTTCGTCGCAGGACATGTACATGTCCGTACCGAGGTACTGGAGCACGTAGGTGGTGAAGACCGAACGGTAACGGGCGTAGAGGTTTACGATGAGCTTCTCCTGCCCCTCCTTGGTGTTGTAGTATTCGGGCGTCACGACCGCCGGGTCGTAAATATCGAGGAAATCGTTGCATCCGCCGAGCCCGAGTGTCAGGGAGCCGCAAAGGACGGCTATGTATTTCTTGAACTTTTTCATGGTTCCGTCTCAGATTAGAATTTAAGATTGAAGCCGCACGTGAAGATCATCGGATAGAGCGACAGCGACTGGGAGAGGTCCTCGCCGATCACCTGCGGGTCGGATCCCAGGTAATCGCTGAAGGTGAAGGGATTCTGCACCGAGAAGTAGACCCTCAGGCCCTTCATGCGGATCTTGTTGAGCGCCGTCTGGGGCAGCGAGTAGCCCAGCGTAATGTTCTGGATCTTGAAGAAGGTTCCGTCCACCTGCGAGAGGGCCTGCGTCCAGAGGCACTCGAGACCGATGCCCGGGTACTTGTTGTTCTTGTTCTCGGGAGTCCAGTACTCGACGGCCAGCTTGTTCCAGTCCTGGTTGTTCAGGCCGAGGAAGGTGAACGTGAAGGGGTCGTTGTAGAGACCGCCCACCTGCGTGTAACAGTAAACCGACAGATCCCAGTTCTTGTACGAGAAGGTATTGGTCATACCGGCCGTCCAGTCGGGGCTCTGCGTACCGAGGATATACATGTCGTTGGCGTCGATGATGCCGTTCTTGTCGTGGTCCTCGATCTTGGGCCAGCCCGGAGCGGCGCTGTACTTGGCCGCCTCGTCCTTCTCCCACTCCTGCCAGATGCCGATCTGCTTCACGTCGTAGTAGACGTTCATCGGGTAGCCGATGAAGCGGCGGTTGGCCAGGTCGTCGGTCTTCGTGCCGTCAAGGTCGAGGATCTTGTTGCGGTTGAGCGAGAAGACGATGTTGGTCTTCCAGGTGAAGTCGCGCTTCGAGATATTGACGCTGTTGAGCGTGAACTCCACACCGCGGTTCTGCGTGGTGCCGATGTTCTCGAGGATGCTGCGGTAACCGTTCACGTCGGCCACCTGGCGCTGGAAGATCAGGTCGGTCGTCTTGCGGAAGTAGACATCGACCATACCCGACAGGCGGTTGTTGAAGAAGCCGAAGTCCAGACCGAAGTTCCACTCCGAGGTCATCTCCCACTTCAGGTCCTCGTTACCCAGGCTGTCGCCCAAACCGAAGCCCTTGTTGCCCGAGCCGCCCAGATAATAGGGATTCAGCCCCAGCTGGGTCTGCGTGACGTTGTAGCCGACGTTGTTGTTGCCGGTCTTGCCCCAGCTGGCGCGCAGCTTGAGTGCATTGACCCACTCGACGTCGCTCAGGAAAGCCTCATTCTTGATCGACCATCCGATGGCGGCCGACGGCAGCAGGCCCCAGCGGTTCTTGCGGGCCAGACGCGACGTTCCGTCGTAACGGGCCGTCACGGTGAACAGGTAACGGTCCTTGAAGACATAGTTCACACGTCCCATCAGCGAGACCATCGCCGACTCCCAGTATCCGCTGTTCACGTTGGTAATCTGCTCGGCCGTCTGGATGGCGTGCCAGTCCGAATCGTAGGGAAGGCCCTCGCCGGTCATGCCCGAACTCATGTGCTTGTCCTTCTGCATGCTGAACAGACCGATAACACTCAGTTTGTGGTTGCCGGCAAAGGTATTCTCGTAGGTAATCGTATTGTCCCAAACCCAGTTCTGGTTGTAACCTTCGCTGCGCGAGGCGTAGGGCTTGTTCACGCCCTGTCCATACTGCGAGTAGGTGCCCGTCCAGTATCCGTTCACCGCACCGTCGTACTGCGTGGCGAACTGCGTCTTGAGCGTCAGGTGCTCGATCGGGTCGTAGGCCACATAGGCCGAGACGTTGTACGACCATCCGTCGCTCTCGTTCTTCGTATTCTCATCCTGAATGAAGGGGTTCACACGGCCGCCCGGGCGGTGCGTGAAGGTAGGCGTCACGCCGTCGGCCTCGTAGCGGCTCACGATCGGGGTGATGTAGTAGGCGTTGAGCAGCGCATCGTAGCTACCGTGGTTGATCAGATCGTGCGACATGTAGGCGCGCATGCCCACCTTCGCGCGGTTCTTGACGCGGTATTCGAGGCCGATGTTGGCCGTCAGGCGGTCGAAGTTCTCCGAACCGGCCAGACCGCCGTCGCTCATGTAACCCACGCCGAACGTATAGGAGGTGCGCTCCGTCGAGCCCGAAGCCGAGAGGCTGTGGTTCATCGTCAGGGCATCCTGCGCAAATTCGCGCAGCCAGTCGTAGTACTCGCCGTTCTGAATATGACGACGCTCGTCAGCCGTAAGGAAGGCGTCGGTCGAGAGCGACGAGGCACCGAACTTATTAGTCCACTGCTGGATGCGGAAATTGACATACTCCATGCCGTTGCCCTCGCTTCCGAGCATGTCGGGCATGCGGGTCGGGGTCTTGATGCCCACGTAACCGTTGTACTCGACCGTGAAGCCCTCCTTGTTGTTCACGCCCTTGGTCGTCACGATGACCACACCGTTCGAACCGCGGGATCCGTAGATCGCGCAGGACGACGCATCCTTGAGCACGTCGATCGACTCGATGTCCTCGGGGTTGATGTGCCGCAGGCCGGAGGTCGTCGGCACACCGTCGATCACATAGAGGGGCTCGTTCGAGTAGTTGAACGAATTGAGACCGCGGATCTGGATGCTCATGTCGGTACCCGGACGGTTCGACGTCTTGGTCACAAGCACACCGCTCACACGTCCGTTGAGCGCCTCGGTCGGATTGACCGTCATCGCGTCGGTGATCTTGTCACCGGAGATCGACTCGATCGATCCGGTGAGGTCCTTCTTCTGCACCGTACCGTATCCGATCACCACGACGTCCTCTACCTTGAGGGCATCCTCCTCGAGCACCACCTCGAGATTCGAAACGGCCTGCGTCACGGGAATCTTCCGCGTGGTGTATCCGATGAACGACACGGTCAGCTCATCGCCCGGATGCACCGAGATGGTGAACGCACCGTCCACCCCCGAGGTCGTACCGGCCCCGGTCCGCTCGACGACTACCGTCGCTCCGATGATCGGGTTTCCATTCGTATCCTTTACCTGGCCGCTGACCGAAACCGGCTCCTGGGCCGATGCGATCGAGGTCCAACATGCGGCCATGCAGCATATCAGCGCGGCGACCGCCTTGATTATCATATTTTTCATAGTTCGATCGATTTACTCCTGCAACGCAGTCCATTTGTACACACCGACGAGTTTGGCCGTATGGCGTCCCGTCTTGTCGGGAATATTCGCGTCATCCTCGGGTTTCTCGGTGAAATCCCAGGCGCAGACCAGATTAGGCTCCGTACCCTCGACATCGGCCGTCATCAGCGAATGGATGTCCGACTCCGACTTGGCCACGCTCCACAGACGGAACTTCTTGATGCTTCCGCTCATGCAGCGCGAATTGTCCTTCGGCTCGACAAAGGCCCACATGCGGCACTCATCCTCGCTGCTGCAGGGCACCATGCTGTCCGAAACATCCGCCGAGGCGCTCAGAGTGCCGTTGATGTAGAGCAGCATCTTCTTGGCCGACGTATCGAAAACGGCCGCCACGTGGAACCATTCGCCCCAGGTGGAGGGAGCCGCCGTATAGATCGTCGGCAGCGTGAGATCGGGATTCGAGTTGTTCGTGCCGACGCTGAGGCGCAGCAGGCTGTTGGAGGTACCCCAGTAGTGGAGCGTCCACCCCTTGTAGGGCAGCGGGCTGACGAACGTGGAGATGAACGAACCGAACGAGGTCTCGATGAACCCATCGTCGTACTTGGTCCACGCCTCGACCGTGAAGTTGGCCGGCGTATATTCCGACGACGACCCGAAGTCGATGTAACCCTTGTGGTCGATGCCGTTCACGAAAAGCTCGGCCGGCGTGCCGGGATCTACCGAAACGATCACCGAGTCGTCAAACAGCTTGATGGCCTTCTCGGCGGCCAGCACATAGTTGTCCACCTCGAACTGCAGGATGAACAGGCCGGCACGCGCCGACGAGATGCCGCGATTCAGTTCTTCGAGCGCGGCCTCAAGATCCGCATAGCTCGATTCGGGATACATGCCGTCCTCGATTCCGACGACCGCATTCTCCAGCCGCTCCTCGATTTGGGTTCTCAGCTCGTAGAGCCGGGAATAATCCAGATCCTGTGCGCCCGACTTGACCTCGTCCACACAGGAGCTGAACCCCAGCACACTCGCCGCAAAGAATAATAGAAATCTTTTCATACGGTTTGTTTTGGTTAGTATTGCATTTTAATTTCAAATTGCTTATTTAACCGGTTAAATTAAAGTTCAAAAAAAGAGTTTCAGTCCATGATCCGGTTTTGAAGCACCACGCCCTGCGGCCGGAATTTCCCGCGGTCGCGAATGTTTTCCAGCAACATGTCCACCGCCCGCGTGCCCATCTCCTCGATCGGCATCTGCGTGACGAGCATCTCGGGCGCCAGGATATCGAGCGCCGTAGTGGTATGGAAACAGGCAAAACGGAACCGGCGGCGGTAATCGATGCCCCGTTCAATGAAATAGCGCATCGTCTCGAGAGCCAGATAGTGCGTCGTGAAGAAAAAGCCATCTACATCGGGGCAGCGCTCGAAAAGCGCATCGAGTTCTGCGACAACCGCCTCAACATAGTTTGCCCGGTTTACCTCGACGCACAACGCCGGGTCGGCATCGATCCCCGCACCGGCCAAAGCATCGCGGTACCCCTGGATACGGCGGCCCATTACCAACAGGTGCGTATCGGTCGTGAGGAGCGCGATCCGCCGGCAACCGGCTCCGATCAGGCGCGAAACGACGCCGCAACTGCTCTCCTCGTTGTCCACGATGACGTAGTTGGTTTCCAGTTCGGGATAATATCGGTCGATGAATACAAAGGGATAGTGCTCGTCCATCATGGAACGGATGGCCGAGAGTTCGCCTTTTGATGGGGCGATGATCAGCCCGTCCACCTGCTGGGCGCGCAAGGCCCGGATCAGCTGGCGCTCTTTCTCCGCATTACTCTCCGAACTACTGATAATCAAGGTATAGCCACACTCGTGGGCCTGTTTTTCGACCGCTTGTGCCATCTGTGAATAGAACGTATCGCCGATGGCCGGGATGATCAGGGCAATGGTGTGTGTCGAGCCGAGCGAAAGGCTCCGGGCAAGCAGGTTGGGCGAATAGCCCATGCGGGCGGCCGACTCCTTGACCAGTTTGATGGTTGCATCGCTGAAACCCTTCTCCTCCCCCTTTCCGGAGAGAATCCAGGACACGGTGGCTTTCGAAAGGTTCAAAGCCTTCGCAACGTCTTTAAGCAATACGCCCATGGGTCGGTCTAAGGTCGGTGAAGTAGTTTAACCGGTTAAACGGCGAGTCAAAATTAGGCATAAATTTCGGAAAAACAAATTTTTCACAAACAAAAAATGACAAATCCCGGGATCAGACAGTTTGTACGGGCGCCACAGGGAGACAAAGGATACAGGGCATGCAAGGGTGCTGAAACACAAGGGGCAGCGGGTGGAGACGAAAAAAACGGGGCGCCCCCAACAAGGAGCCGCCCCGCCATACGGAATACGGACGCCGGTCAGATCAACGTCTCGAGGATCTGCACGGCATTGAGCGCTGCGCCCTTCTTGATCTGGTCGCTCACGCACCAGAAGGTCAATCCGTTGTCGCAGGTCAGGTCCTTACGGATGCGGCCCACGTAGACCGGATCCTTGCCGGCAATGAAAAGCGGCATCGGATAGACCTTCTCCGAGGGCTCGTCCATCAGCACTACGCCCGGCGCCTCGGCAAAGGCCTTGCGGGCCTCCTCGGGCGATACGGGACGCTCGGTCTCGAGCCATATGCTCTCCGAGTGGGCGCGCATCACCGGGACACGCACGCAGGTGGCCGACACGCGGATGTCCGAGTGCATGATCTTGCGCGTCTCGTTGAACATCTTCATCTCCTCCTTCGTATAGTCGTTCTCGGTGAAGACGTCGATATGCGGGATGACGTTGTAGGCAAGCTGGAAGGCGAACTTCTCGACCGTCGGCTCCTTGCCGGCACCCAGTTCGGCATACTGTCGCACCAGTTCGTCCATGGCTGCCGCACCGGCGCCGCTCGCCGACTGATAGGTCGATACGTGCACGCGCGTGATGTGCGAAAGCCGCTCGATGGCATTCAGCGCAACGACCATCTGGATCGTCGTGCAGTTCGGGTTGGCGATGATCCGCCGGGGGGCCCGTTTCGCATCCTCGGGATTCACCTCCGGCACCACCAGGGGCACGTCCTCATCCATGCGGAAGGCGCTCGAGTTGTCGATCATCACGGCTCCGTACTTGGTGATCGTCCCGGCGAACTCGCGCGACGTGCCGGCACCGGCCGAAGCGAGCACATAATCGACGCCCTTGAAATCGTCGTTGTGCTCCAGCAACTTGACCGTAAGGGGTTTGCCACGGAACATATACTGGCGGCCGGCGCTGCGCTCCGAGCCGAACAGCAACAACTCGTCGATGGGGAGCTGACGCTCCTCCAGAATCTTCAGGAACTCCTGTCCCACGGCGCCGCTGGCGCCCACGATAGCAATTCTCATCTCTCTTCTTTACCTAATATATAAAACCTAACTCCCCTCCCCGGTGATCCGCCCTCGGGAGGTCTTGCATCAATCGAAGAAGGCGTCGTCTTCGGCGATTCCGGTCTCCGAGGCACGCTCCCCGCTCTCCTGCTGCTCGTCGCAGTCGTACTCGGGCATGAGCGTCGGGCGCACGAAACGATCCTCGCGGTCGATGCCGAGCCGCCCGTCGTCGTAGACCAACTTCATGAACTCGCCGACGATCGGCAGCGCCATGACACTGCCCTCGCCGCGCGAAAGCAGGTGCACCGACTGATCCTCGCCGCCGACCCACGCTCCGGCCACCAGCTTCGGAGCCACGCACATGAACCACGCATCGCGGTTTTCGTTCGAGGTTCCGGTCTTGCCGCCGATCTCCACGCCGTCGAAACCGAACTGCCACTTCAGGCGCCCGGCCGTTCCGGAGTTCACCACACCCTGGAGCATGGTCAGCATCGTATAGGCCGTCCGCTCGCTCACGGCATCCTGCGACTGCGGGATGAAGGTCGAGATCACATTGCCCTGCCGGTCCTCGATCCGCGTCACGAAGATCGGGTCGGTATGCACGCCCTCGTTGGCGAAGGTCGAAAAGGCGCTCGTCAGTTCAAAGACGTTCGACTCCGATGACCCGAGGCAGAGCGCCGGCACGGGGTCGATGAAGCTGCGGATACCCATGTTGTGGATAAAGTCGGCGACGGCAGCCGGCTGCTTGGCCTGTTTCATGATCCACGCCGAGTAGTTGTTGCGGCTGCGTGCGAGGCCCCACTTGAGCGGGTGCAGCACGCCGTCGTATTCGACCTTGCCGGCCTCCTTGGGCGACCAGGCCACGCCGTTGGCCGTCTCGATCGTCACCGGAAGGTTCGGAACCATCGTGCAGGGCGTCATCCCAAGGTGGTCGATCGCAAACGTATAGACGAAAGGCTTGATCGTCGAACCGATCTGGCGCTTGCCCTGCTTGGCCATGTCGTACTTGAAGTAACGGAAGTTCGGTCCTCCGACATAAGCCTTGACAGCTCCCGTGCGGGGATCGAGGGCAACCATCGCGGCCCGCATGATGCGCTTGTGGTGGAGGATCGAGTCGCGGGGAGTCATCAGCGTGTCGCGCTCACCGCGGTAGGTGAAGACCTTCATCGGGCACTTCGTGTCGAACGACTCGGCGATCTGCTTCTCGCTGAATCCGGCCTCCTTCATCTCGCGGTAGCGGTCCGAATAGCGGATCGCCTGGCGCATGATCCGGTTGCGCTCCTCCTGCGTCGTATTCAGAAAGAGGGTCTTCGTCCGCCGGTACTGGGCGTCCATCGCCGGCTGGATGACCGACTGCAGCTGTTTCTGCACCGCCCGCTCGGCATAGGCCTGCATCGTGGAGTTGATCGTCGTGTAGATCTTCAGTCCGTCGCGGTAGATGTTGTAGGGCGTGCCGTCGGCCTTGACATTCTTGTGACACCAGCCGTAGAGCGGATTCTCCTCATACTCGCGCACCGCCTCCTCGTAGTCCCACTCAGTGTAGAACTGGTTGCGGCGGGGACGGTCGGCCGTCATCACCAGGCGGAGCATCTCGCGGAAATAGGTGGCCGTACCCTCGTTGTGCGACACGGGCTTGTAGTTGAGCACGATGGGCAGCGCAGCGATCGAGTCGTACTCGCGGCGGGTCAGCGCCCCGGCCTTCTCCATGCGCGAAAGCACCAGGTTGCGGCGAGCCAGCGCATTTTCGGGGTTGCGCACGGGCGAATAGCGCGTCGGGGCGTTCACCACCCCAACAAGCACGGCAGCCTCCTGGACATTGAGGTCCTGCGGCTCCTTGTTGAAGAAGGTGTGCGCCGCCGACTTGATGCCGTAGGCGTTCGATCCGTATTCGACCGTATTGAGGTACATCGCGGCGATCTCCTCCTTCGTATAGTTGTACTCGAGCTTGAGGGCCGTGATCCACTCCTTGAACTTCGAGGTGACGAGTTTGGCCATGCGGGCCACGCGGCCGCGGTTGCGGGCCGTATCGCGCGGAAAGAGGTTCTTGGCCAGCTGCTGCGTGATGGTCGATCCGCCGCCCTGCGAGGTGTTCTGCATGAGCACGGTCTTCACCGCCACACGGGCCAGCGAGGGAATGTCGATTCCCGAATGGCTGCGGAACCGGACATCCTCCGTCGCGATGAGCGCCGCGACGATCGGCGGCACCTCACGGCCGTCGAGGCGGATGTGGAGCGTCGAGTCGGCCGGGAAGAGGTCGGCATACTGCACGTAAGAGCGGTTCTGCACGAAGAAGGTGCCGATGACCTTACCGTCCTCAGAGTAGACCTCCGTCGCAAGGTTGCTGCGCGGGTTCTCCAACTCCTCGAACGAGGGCATGCGCCCGAATACGCCGAGCGCCGTGAGCGCAAGCATCAGGGCCAGCAGGACGAACGGGGCGAAGGCGATCGCCCAGATCCATTTTATCGTCTTCGGGCCGATGCCCGACTTCTTCGGTTGTGTCATATCCCGGAATTTTGGTGCAAAGATACGAAAAATATCAGAACGGCAGCCCGAGCGAGCCGGCAATCCAGACTCCGCCCGTCGAAGGATGGTAGCACGAGAGCTTGAAGGTGGCCGTCGCCGAGGCCGGCTGACGGAAGGCGTTGATGTCGAAGATCAGATCGCCGCCCGCCGACCAGATCCTCCGCCACTCCATGCCGTCCGCTCCCGGACGGCGGAACTGCGCGTAGTCGCCGCCCGCGGCCAGGCGGATCCGCTTGATGTAGAGAACCGACCCGATGCCGCCCTCCGGATAGCAAAGCGGCAGCTGGTAGTTGATCCGCGCGGCCGTGTAGTCGTTCGAAACGATCTCCGACGAGGAGAAGCCCCTCGGGATGAGCTGCGTGGACTTGTAGCTCAGGGGAGCGTATCCGGACGGGAACTTGTAGCCGCCGACCGAGGTCTGGAACGTTGCAGCGAGTTGCAGCGAGTGGTGAGGCGCAGCTCCCGGCAGATAGGTCATGCCGTAGAACGAAATGAGGTCGCTGAAATTGGGGTTCACCGGATCGCACGTGTAGGAGGCCGAGAGCGAATAGCCCCAGCGCGGCGCCAGGTCGCGGTGGGCCATGCGCACCTGGTCGGCAAAGCCGACGCCGACCGAGAGCTTGTGCAATCCCTTCCGGAAGCCGACCCGCTGGATGTTGTGGATGCCGCCATCGACCCACTCGATCTTGTCCAGGTCGGCCACCATGCCGTTCGAGTAGTTCCAGCCGGTCCAGACCGACAGCTGCCGCGTATGGTAGCCGCGCTGCATGTAGATCGGAAGGGTGGCCGTCAGCCCCACGGAGTAGTACTTGTCGGGAGCCGGACGCGACTGATAGACCGGGCTGCCGGTCACGGGATCATACGAGGCCAGCGAATAGAAGAGCTGGTTGCCGCCATACGAGGCGTCGAGGTCAAACTGTACGCCGAGGCCCGTATAGCGCACCCCGAGGTTGAAAAGCGACCCCTCCGAGCCGTTCCATCCGTAGGAGAGGTAGGCTTCGGTATTCGAGAGGAGGTTCTGCGAAAGGAGCGTCACGCCCAGATTGGCATCGATGACGTGTTCGTCCACCGCAGCGAACGGATTGAACGCCAACGGCATCCAGCTGTGCACGTTCACCAGGTTGGGTACCTTGGCATAACGCTTGCGGCGGAAGGAGCCGCTCTGTGCCACGGAGTCCGCCCGCGTGAAGCGCACCGTATCGAGATTGACTACCTCCCAGCGCCTGCGCGGCGGATTGACCAGATTGAGCGGCAGGCGTGCCAGTTCGACGACCGTCGGCAGGGAGTCCGCCGCCTGTTCCGTCACACGGTAGCCGAGCCGGTCGTAGGTCGTGAGCAGCACGCGCCCCCCGCCGGCCGGGGCGGGATCGAAGGATCCGTATTTCGAGGTCGAGATGCGGAATTCGCGCCGTTCGACCAGATCGTAGCAATGCACCTCGTCCCGTCCCGAGGCGATCGAGCCGAAATAGAGGCGTCCGCCCCCGGCCCGAAGGTCTGAGAGGGTGATGTAGGCCCCCCGGGTCACCGGGTGGAGTCCTTCGCAGTCGATACGCCCGAGCCACATGCCGTCGTCGTCGGTGACAAGCACATACCAGGCCACCGTCAGGTCGTCCCACGCCAGCCCGTGGATCTCCTTGTCGGCCGGCACGGCGAACCGCTCCTCGGGTCCCGTCTCCCCGCGCCGGACGATCACCGTATAGCGCCCGTCGGAAGCATACTCGACCCATCCCAGCGCCCCGGGGACCGCCGTGGCATAGAGCGCCCGCCGGTTTCCCGCGACCGTCCGGGGGCGGCCATCGGTGAGATCCATGCAGCAGAGCTGCGAATTGACCCGCTGCTGGAAGAGGGTCGAACGCCGGTACTCGGTCCACCACACCCGCCCGTCGGCCAGCGACGGCCGTGTCGAGATGAGCCCCGTGCGGGCCACCGTCCGCTCGCAGCCTGTCCGCCGGTCGATCATCACGAAGCGCGACGTACGGTCGAAATCGCTCTTCACGGCCAACACGGCCGTATCGCCCAGCGGCAGGGGCCACTGATAGGTGGTATGGTTGCCCTCGGGCAGCGGCGTGAGCGTCGCGGCGCTGTCCTCGGTCTGCGGAAGCGAATCCCAGAAGCGCTCCAGTTCGTCGAAGGTCTCACGGAAGAGCTCCGACACATTCGTGTCGTAATATTTCTCCAACCCGGCCCGGGTCGTGGCGATCAGGTAGGGGTTGCGCGATCCGTACCAAGCCACCCGGTCCCAGATGTTCTCACCGTAGCGCTCCCAGGCATACGAGCAGATCTGGTAACCCAGTTCGTAGTGGTCGGGGATGTAGTCGCGGTAGGAGCCGCAGAACCACTTGTCGATATTGCGCCGGTCGCGCGTTCCCCGGCGGTTGCGCCCCACGCGCCCCATCGCGCGGTAGGCCATCGAGAAGGAGGGCTGGAGCCCCCGGCCGAACGACGACATCATCGTCTCGGACATCACGGCGTCGCCCTCCATGGCCCAGATCGGCATGCAGAGCAGGCCGATGGTCGATCCCTGCTGCCCGAGCACGTAGCTCAGGGCGCGGATCACACCGCGGTCGAGGTTGTTGTACTGCACGGCATGGCGGTACTCGTGGGCCACAAGCTGCTTGTACCACGGCATCGAGTAGCTGTCAATGGCCGGCGAAGTGAGGAACTCCACACGCTTCGGGAGATACATCACCAATCCGTTCGACTCGAAATTCTCCGGGTGCAGGACGAAGGGGATGCGCATCGGGCCGTGGCGGAAGCCGTAGTCGATCGACGGACGCACCGCACGCACGTAGAAGAGCGTCCGGGCGGCCAGGGCCGCAGCCGTGTCGGGATAGATCATCCGTACGTCGGGGGTGCGGACCGTAGACCACTTCATCGGGGCGTCGGCACCCCACGTGTAATACTGCGCGGAGGCGCGCTGCACGCACGCCAGCAGACACGCCAGCAGGCCGAGAGCGGCAAGGATCTTTTTCGGATGGCACATCACGTCAGGAGCCCGCCTTTTTGCAGCCGTAGCCGGCCTTGGTGAGTATCTCGACCACGCGGTCACGGTGATCGCCCTGGATGATGATCTCGCCCTCCTTGGCGGCGCCGCCGACGCCGCAGCGGGTCTTCAGCAGGCGGGCCAGATCGGCCAGATCCGCCTCGCGTCCGACAAAGCCCCGCACGAGCGTCACGACCTTGCCGGCACGCTGCTTGCGGTCGAGCCACACACGCAGCTGCTGCCGTGCGGGAGGCAACGTCTCGGGCTCGGTCCGCTCGTCGGTCCGGTATTCGAAATCGGGATTGGTCGAGTAGACCATCCCGAGGCGGGATTTCCAGTCGTTGTCAGCCATAGGATGTGTTCGAAAAGTAGGAATTAAACGCCGGAAAGGCGCCGTTATTTTGCGCAAAATTAGCAAAATTTCTATCTTTGTTGAAGTATGGGAACCAAGATTCGGGAAAAACTGCGCCGCATGAACCCCTTCACGCGTCCGGCGACGCTCGACGAACTGCCCCGGCCGCTGCCCGCCAACCCGGACCAGCGGCTGGTGAGGGTCTATGTCGAGGGTTACGAGGACGTGGCCTTCTGGCGGGGCATCTTCGACCACTTCCACAACCCCTACCTGCGCTTCGAAATCTCGGTGCCCGACCGCGGCGACCTGCCCAAGGGCAAAAAGGTGCTCATGGGCATGATCCCCGACTCGTCGGAGGAGATGCTGCTGTGCGTCGATTCGGACTTCGACTACCTGTTCGCCGGACGCACCGAGCAGTCGAAGGAGGTCCTCGGAGCCAAATTCATGTTCCACACCTACGCCTACGCCACCGAGAACTACCTCTGCTACGCCCCCTCGCTGCACAACGTCTGCGTGAAGGCCACCAAGAACGATACGCACATCTTCGACTTCGTGCGCTTCATGCACGACTACTCGTGCACGATCTACCCGCTCTTCGTGTGGTATGCCTTCTCGGCACAGCTCTCCTCGGAGAGCGTCTTCCCGCTCATCGACTTCAAGTCGTCGGTACGCATCGGCTACCTCGACCTGGCGGACAACGGGGCCAACACGCTGGCCTGGCTGCAGCGCAACGTCGAGAAGCGCGAACGCCTCCTCGCACAGCGCAACCCCCGGATGATCGAGCCGATGCGGGAGTTTGAGGAGCAGCTCCGCGCACGGGGCGTGAAGCCCGAGAACACCTACCTGTTCATGCACGGCCACACGCTGATGGACAACGTGGTGCTCGTACTGCTCAACTCGGTCTGCGAAAAACTGCGCCAGATGTCCATCGCGCGGATCACGGCCTCCGAGAAGCGGGGCGTGGCCCTCAAGAACGAGATGGCCAACTACACCAACTCACTGCGGTCGATCCGCGACGTGCTGCTCGACAACGAGAACTACATCACCTGCCCGCTCTACAAACGACTCCAGCGCGACATCGAGCGTTACATCGCCCGCACGATCTGGGAGATGAAGCGCCGCGGTGAGATCCGCGAGACCTCCGTGCTGGGCATCATCCACAAACTGCGGCAGGAGCCGTAACCCGCCCGGACACTCCGTCACAAAACCGGGTCCGTTCCGCCTTGCGGCCGCAAGCGCCGCAGTCTGCGAAAAATGACGGCGGCCTTCCCAAAGAGGGAAGGCCGCCGTCGAATCGTTACTCCGGCATCAGTCGCGCTTGCGGACCACTCGGACGGTGGACTGTGTCGCCTGCCGGATGAAGACCTGCGGACCGCGGGCGTAACGCCGCCACAAGTCATCGGTATAGCCGCGGATCGTCAGCAACTCCATTCGCTCGGCCTTCATCACGTCGAAGCCGGCCTCGCGCAGCGCCGCCACCGCCTCGTCGATATGCCACGAGTTGTCCACGCAGAGACTCAGGTTCACCGCCGAGTTGTGGATCAGGTTGGCCTTGATGCGGAAGCGCTCGAGCAGAGAGAAGATCGTGGCGAACTTCTCCTCGAGCACGAACGAGAAGTCGCGCGAACGGATCGTCAGCAGCACCTGGTCCTTCTTGAGGATCAGGATCGGCACATCGACCGGAGCCGACATGGCACGGATGACCGTTCCCGGCTTGCGCTTGTCGCCGAAGGGACGCACGTAGAGCGGGATGTTCTTGTTCTGCAGCGGCTTGATCGTCTTCGGGTGGATGATCTGCGCACCGCTGTAGGCCAACTCGATCGTATCGAGGTAGTTCAGCTCGGCAATCTGCACGGCATCGGGGAAGATCTTCGGATCGGCGTTCAGCACACCGTCCACATCCTTCCACACCGACATCGACTCGGCCTCGAGGATGTTGGCCACCACGGCCGCCGAGTAGTCCGAACCCTCGCGCCCGAGCGTCGTGGTCGTACCGTCGGGGGCGCCGCCGATGAAGCCCTGGCCGACGAAAATCGTCTCGCCGCCCCCCTCGAGCGCCGCCTTCAGGCGCGGCGCCGAAGCCTCGATGTCCACCCCGGCATCCTTGTGCCGCTGCTCGGTGAGGAAACAGCGGCGCATGTCGATCCAGCGGTTAGCCACCCCGGCATAATTGAGGTAGGCCGAGATGATCGTCGTCGAGATCAGCTCGCCGAAGGCCACGATCGTGTCGTACCACAGCTCGGCATCCTCCGTCCGGTAGACCGTATTGGCAGCCACCCGCTCGAGTTCGGCGAACAACTCCTCGACGGCATCCAGCCGCCGGGGGCCGTGCCACAGGTCGTCGATGATGGCCGCATGGTACTCGCGCAGCGCCGTGATCTCGGCCATCGCCGCGGCGCGGTCGCTCTTCTGCACGGCCCCGAAGACCCGCTCGAGGGCGTTCGTGGTCTTGCCCATCGCCGAAACGATGATAAAGAGGTTCTGCTCGTCGTCGATGATCTTGCGCAGGTTGCGCACCCCCTCGGCATTCTTCACCGAGGCTCCTCCGAATTTGTATACTTTCATGTCGTTATCTCAAACCTAATCCAACCTAATTTTCTTTTTATATCGCCTACTTCCCGACCGGGCGGTACGGCACCCCGATGTTCTGGAACAGGAAGGCGTACATGTCGGCCGCCTCGTCGATCCGCTTCAAGGTGGGCTTGCCGGCTCCGTGGCCCGCCTTCGACTCGATGCGGATGAGCACCGGAGCCTCGCCCGCCTGGCAGTGCTGCAGCTGCGCGGCGAACTTGAACGAGTGTGCCGGGACGACACGGTCGTCGTGGTCGGCCGTCATGACGAGCGTGGCAGGATACTTCACACCCTCCCGGATGTTGTGCAGCGGGGAGTATTTGTAGATATAGCCGAACTGCTCCTCGTTCTCCGACGAGCCGTACTCCACGGCCCAGCCCCAGCCGATCGTGAACTTGTGGTAGCGCAGCATGTCCAGCACGCCGACCTGCGGCAGGCAGACGGCATAGAGGTCGGGACGCTGCACCTCGCAGGCACCGACCAGCAGGCCGCCGTTCGAGCCGCCGTTGATCGCCAGCTTGTCCGACGAGGTGTATTTGTTGGCAATCAGGTACTCGGCCGCAGCGATGAAGTCGTCGAAGACATTCTGCTTGTTCTCGAGCATGCCGCCCCGGTGCCACGACTCGCCGTACTCCGAACCGCCGCGCAGGTTGGCCACGCAGTAGATGCCGCCCTGCTCGACGAACATCAGCGCCGCGGGGCTGAATCCCGGGGTCATGTTGATCTGGAAACCGCCGTACCCGTAGAGCAGGCAGGGGTTCTTGCCGTCGAGCTTCATGTCCTTGCGGCGGGTGATGAACATCGGGACCTGCGTGCCGTCCTTCGAGGGATAGAAGACCTGCTCGGTGGTGAAGAGCGAGGGATCGAAGCGTACCTCGGGCGCCTTGTAGAGGGTCGATTCACCCGTGGCGATGTCATAGCGGTAGATTGTCGCAGGAGCCGTATAGTTCGTCAGCGAGTAGTAGATCTCCTTGTCCTCCTTCTCGCCGCCGAAGCCGCTCACCGAGCCGATGGCGGGCAGCGCCACCTCACGCACCAGCTTGCCCTCGAAGTCATACTGCGCGATGCGGCTCTGCGCATCCTGCAGGTAGGCGGCAAAGAGGTATCCGCCGGCCGTGCCGACCCCCTCAAGCAGATTCTTCGCATTCTCGGGGATCACCACCTCGTCCTTCGCGGGACGGTTCAGGTCGATGCGCCGCAGCGTGTAGTTCGAGGCATCGCGGTTGGTGACGTAGTAGAGACGGTCGTTCTCGACGGTCACCACACCGTAGTCGGCATCGAAGCCCGGCAGCAGCGTACGGAAGCTCTTCTCGGAAGTCTTCCGATAGAGCACCTCGGTCCCGGAGGTTCCCTCCGAAGCGCATACGAAGAGCCACTTGCCGTCCTCCGAGGGCCATACCCAGAAGTAGCGCAGCGGGTGGTTCTTGTCCTCGTAGACGAGGCGGTCGGACGACTGCGGCGTGCCGAGCTCGTGGTAGTAGACCTTCTGGAACTGGTTCTGGTCCGAATAGACGCTCTTCTCGGGGGCATCGTAGGCACTGTAGTAGAAACCCTTCGAGTCGGGCGACCACGTGGCGCCGGAGTTCTTCACCCACTCAATGCGGTCTTCGGTCAGCGTTCCCGTAGCGGTATCCACCACCCGGATCTCGACCCAGTCCGAACCGGATGCGGCCGCCGCATAGGCCAGGTAGCGGCCGTCCTTCGAGAACGACGCCGCGGCCAGCGCCACCGTACCGTCCTCGGAGAGCGTGTTGGGGTCGAGGAAGAGTTCGCCCGCCTCACCGGGCCGCTTCGTGCGGTAGAGCGCCGACTGGTTCTGCAGCCCGTCGTTATAATAATAGTACCACCAGTCGCCGTGCTTCGAGGGCGCCCCCTCCTTGGGATAGTTCCACAGCTCGGTCAGCCGGTCGCGGATCGCCCCGCGGAAAGGAATCTGCGCGAGGTAGTCCTCCGTCACGGCGTTCTCGGCCTCGACCCATGCGGCCGTGGCCTCCGAACGGTCGTCCTCGAGCCAGCGGTAGGGGTCGGCCACCTCCACGCCGAAATAGTTGTCCGTCACCGAGCCCCGTTCGGTCTCGGGATAGGGCAGATGCTTTATCTGTTTCATGTTCGTATTTCCGCAACCTGCGGCAGCCATGGCCCCCAGCACGAGGGCCGTTCTGAGAAATAAGTTCTTCATACTCGGAAGGGTTGAAGGTCAAACGGCACAAAGTTAGGAAAAAATCGAAGATTTTGCGTAACTTTGGCCTTCAAAACCGCAGAGAGACATGTACAACGAACTCCAGACCATAATCGGGCAGGCGTGGGAGAACCGCGAGCTGCTCGCCGAAGCCTCCGTGCAGGAGGCCATCCGCGAGGTGATCCGCCTCGTAGACCGGGGCGAACTCCGCACCGCCGAACCCACCGACCCCGAACAGAGCCGGTGGCAGGTGAACGAATGGGTCAAGAAGGCCGTGATCCTCTATTTCCCGATCCAGCCCATGCGCCGCATGGAGGCCGGCGAGCTGGAGTGGTACGACAAGATGGACCTCAAGCACGGCTACGAGGAGCTGGGCGTGCGGGCCGTGCCGCACGCCGTGGCGCGCTACGGCGCCTACATCGCCCCGGGAGCCATCCTCATGCCCTCCTACGTGAACATCGGCGCCTATGTCGATACGGGCACGATGGTCGATACGTGGGCCACGGTCGGCTCGTGCGCACAGATCGGGCGCCACGTCCACCTGTCGGGCGGCGTGGGGATCGGCGGCGTACTCGAGCCCGTGCAAGCCGCACCGGTCATCATCGAGGACAACTGCTTCATCGGCTCGCGCGCCATCGTCGTCGAGGGGGCGCACATCTGCCGCGAGGCGGTGCTCGGCTCGAACACCGTCATCACCGGCTCGACCCACATCATCGACGTCACCGGACCCGAGCCCGTTACCTACAAGGGCTACGTACCGCCCCGCTCGGTAGTCATCCCGGGCAGCTACCGCAAGCAGTTCCCGGCCGGCGAATACAGCGTCTCGTGCGCGCTGATCATCGGCCGCCGCAAGGAATCAACCGACAAGAAAACCTCGCTGAACGACGCCCTGCGCGACTTCGGCGTACAAGCCTGACCGCCGCATGATCCGCCGCATCGAACAGACCACCTCGACCAACGACGACGCCCGAAGCCCGGAATACCGCCACGGCGACATCGTCTGGGCCGAACGCCAGACCGCCGGGCGCGGCCAGCGCGGCCATACCTGGACCAGCACCTCCGAGAGCATCACCTTCTCGCTGGTGCTCGAGCCCACGTTTCTGCCCATTGCCGAGCAATTCCTGCTCTCGGAGGTCGTGACGCTCGCACTGACCGACTGCCTGGCCGGATTCGGCATCGACACCCGCATCAAGTGGACCAACGACATCTATTTCGGCGACCGCAAGATGGTGGGCATGCTCATCGAACACACCTGCTCGGGCACCACACTGCAGCGCACCATCGCCGGCATCGGCATCAACGTAAACCAGAAGGAGTTCGACCCCTCGCTGCCCAACCCGGTATCGATGGCGCAGGCCGCCGGCCGCACCTTCGACCGCACCGAGGTGCTCGAATCGTTCCGCCGCCACTGCATGGCGCGCTACGCACAGCTCGAGCGCGGCGACCGCGAGTCGCTCCAGCGCGAATTCCGGCAGCGGATGTACGGACTGGGCGAACGCCGTCCCTTCCGCCTGCCCGACGGCACAGGCTTCGAGGCCGTGATCGAGGGGGTCCGCCCCACGGGCGAACTGCTCCTGCGCCACGACGACGGCTCGCTGCACGGATACCTCTTCCGCGAGGTCGAATTCGTCATAAAAAACCGGGACAAATCCTTGCTGTTACCAAAATAACAGCTATATTTGCATTGGTCTAATCACTTAAAAACGAAAATACCATGAACGTACCTGCAAATCTGAAATACTCGAACGACCACGAATGGTGCCGCATCGAGGGAGACGTAGCCGTAATCGGCATCACGGACTTCGCACAGAGCCAGTTGGGCGACATCGTCTTCGTGGACGTGCCGACCGTCGGCGAGACCCTTGCCGCAGGCGAGGTCTTCGGTTCGATCGAGGCCGTGAAGACCGTGAGCGACGCCTTCCTGCCGGTCGGCGGCGAGATCCTGGAGTTCAACGAGGCCGTGGATGCCGACCCGGCGATCGTCAATCGCGACGCCTACGGCGAAGGCTGGCTCGTCAAGGTCCGCATGAGCAACCCCGCGGAGTACGATGCCCTGCTCGACGCAGCCGCCTACGAGCAACTGATCGGCTGATACAATTCCGGCAGTCCGGCCCGGGAAGGAGACACCACCCGGGCCGGCTACGCTTCCGGCTTGAGGCTACACAACCCTAAAAAACTACAACCGCTATGTCTAAAGTTACTGTCGTCGGAGCAGGCGCCGTAGGTGCGACCTGCGCGAATGTGATGGCTTGCCGCGAAGTGGCGAGCGAAGTGGTCCTGATCGACATCAAGGAGGGACTCTCGGAGGGCAAGATGCTGGACATGTACCAGACATCCACGCTGATGGACTTCGATACGAAGCTCGTCGGCGCCACCAACGACTACAGGAAGAGCGCCAACTCGGATGTCGTGGTCATCACCTCGGGCATCCCCCGCAAACCGGGCATGACGCGCGAGGAGCTGATCGGCACGAACGCCAACATCATGAAGGGCGTGATCGGCAACGTCATCAAGTACTCGCCCCGCGCCATCATCATCGTCGTGGCCAACCCGATGGACACGCTGACCTACCTGGCGCTGAAGAGCTCGGGGCTGCCCAAGAACCGCATCATCGGCATGGGCGGCGCACTCGACTCGTCGCGCTTCAAGTGCTACCTGGCCAAGGCCACCGGAGCCAACATCAACAACGTAGACGGCATGGTGATCGGCGGGCACGGAGATACGACGATGATCCCGCTGCTCTCGAAGGCCACGGTGAACGGCGTGCCCGTCACGCAATTCGCATCGAAGAAGAAACTGCAGGAGGCCGTGCAGAGCACGATGGTCGGCGGCGCCACGCTGACCAAGCTCATCGGCACGTCGGCCTGGTATGCCCCCGGAGCCGCCGCCGCCATGATGGTGGAGGCAATCCTCAACGACCAGAAGAAGCTGATCCCCTGCTCGTGCTACCTCGAGGGCGAATACGGACAGGAGGACATCTGCATCGGTGTTCCGGCCATCATCGGCCGCAAGGGCATCGAGAAGATCGTGAAGATCGAGCTCACGAAGGAGGAGGAGGCGAAGTTCGCCGAATCGGCCGCCGCCGTGCGCAAGACGAACAACGTCCTGCACGAGATCAACGCCCTCTGAGCGGAGAGATAACCAAAAAAACGAGGCGTCCCGGGAATCCGGAACGCCTCGTTTTTTTGCCGCGGGAGCAGAGACCGCCCCGCCCGCAGAGATCAGATGCTGATATCAAGAATCTCGAAATGGATCGTACCGGCCGGCACTTCGACATCGACCCGGTCCCCTTTCTTGTGGCCGAGCAACGCCTTGGCGATCGGGGTCCCGATAGCCAGCTTGCCCTCACGGAGGTTGGCCTCGTGCTCGGCGACGATCGTATAGACCATCTGCTTGTTGTTATTGTGGTTCAGCAGCGTCACCTTGCTCAGGATCTGCACCTTGCTCTTGTCGATCTTCGACTCGTCGATGACCCGTGCATTGGCGATCGTATCCTCCAGCTTGGCGATACGCATCTCCAGCAGACCCTGCGCCTCCCGGGCAGCGTCGTACTCCGCGTTCTCCGAAAGGTCACCCTTGTCACGCGCTTCGGCAATCGCCGCCGAAATCGCCGGACGCTCGACGGAACGCATGTGGTCGAGCTCGTCCTTGAGTTTCTTGTAACCCTCCGCTGTCAGATAGATAATCTCTTTAGCCATATTTAAAAAACATAAAAAACAAGAATCCTGACCCTCGCGGATCAGAACCCCATTGCGTTTGTAGAGCAAAGATAGCAAGGAATTTCCGTTTTTCCAAATCTTTTTTCCCGATCGTGCCGCCGCGCCGCAACATCCGCCCGAAGCCCCTTTGCGGAGAATGAACTCCGGCAGGCAATATTTTTTTTTGCAAATCGTTTATTTATGCGTAACTTTGCGCGATAAAGCGCCGTAAAAGATTCATAAATGAAGCAGACTTTCTCATATGTCCTGTGCGGAGCGGTTCTCGCCCTCCTGCTCGGAGGATGCTCCGGCATCAATGCCCTGCTCAAAAGCGGGAAGCCCGAACTGATCTACAGCAAGGCGCTCGAATATTACGAAATCGGCAAGTGGCAGCGCGCCTCGACACTCTTCGAGGGCGTACAGCACTACTATGCAGGCACCTCGCGCGAGGATACGATCTCGTTCTACAACGCCCGCTGCAAGTTCAAGAACCGCGACTACGAAACGGCTTCGGCCCTATTCGACGACTTCCGCCGCAAGTTCGGCCGCAGCGCCTTCATCGAGGATGCCGAGGGCATGTACGCACTCTGCTTCTACTACCTTTCGCCGGCCCCGTCGCGCGACCAGACGATGACCGGACAGGCCATCATCGCCATCAACGAATTCATATCGCGCTACCCGAACAGCGACCAGATCGAGAATTTCCGCAAGATCAACGACGAGCTGACCGAGCGGCTGCACGAGAAGTCATACATCAACGCCTATACCTACTACAAGATCGGCCGCTACAAGTCGGCTATCGTGGCGCTGAAAAACGCCCTGAAGCAATACCCCGACAGCAAGCACCGCGAGCAGATCATGTACCTGATCGTGGATTCGAGCTACCGGCTGGCCAGCAACTCGGTCGCCGACAAGCAGACGGACCGTTACCTGGCGATGCTCGACTCCTACCTCTCGTTCAAGGAGGAGTACCCCGAGTCGAAACACATCAAGGAGCTGGAGCGCATGGCGCAGCACGCCCGCGACTACCTGGACCGCAACAACAAGGACAACAACGAATAGAGAGATGGAAATCAAGAAGAACATCCCCAACAACACCATCACGCGCAAGCTGGTGGATTTGGACAAGGAGACCGGCAACATCTACGAGAGCGTGAACATCATCGCCCGCCGTGCCAACCAGATCGCTACGGAGTTGAAGACCGAGCTGAACCGCAAGCTCGCCGACTTCTCGTCGCCCACAGACACGATGGAGGAGACCTTCGAGAACCGCGAGCAGATCGAGATCTCGCGCTACTACGAGCGACTTCCCAAGCCGGTGATCATCGCCACCGAAGAGTTCCTCGACCACGAGCTGCTCTACAAGGAGGGCAAGGACGGCGAGATGAAGGAGATCTAAACCGTTCGACAAGATGGCATCCGACGCAACGACGCGGCGTCCGCTCGACGGGCGCCGCATCCTGCTGGGCATCACAGGCAGCATAGCAGCCTACAAGGCGGCTGTGCTGTGTCGTTTATTGAAGACGGCGGGCGCCGACGTGCGCGTCGTGATGACCCCGCTCGCCAAACAGTTCATCACCCCGCTCACGATGGCCACCCTCTCGAAGAACCCGATACTCGTGGAGTTCTTCGACCCGGAGAACGGAGCCTGGAATTCGCACGTGGCGCTGGGCGAGTGGGCCGACTGCTACCTGATCGCCCCGGCTACGGCCAACACGCTGGCCAAAATGGCCACGGGCGTGGCCGACAACCTGCTGCTGACGACCTATCTCTCGGCGCGCTGTCCGGTGGTCGTGGCTCCGGCCATGGACCTCGACATGTATGCCCACGAGGCGACGCAGCAGAACCTCCGGACACTGGCCGCACGCGGCGTGCGGATCGTCGAGCCGGAAGAGGGCGAGCTGGCCAGCGGTCTGCAGGGCAAGGGCCGGATGGCCGAACCCGACCGGATCGCGGCATTCGTCGGCGGGCTGCTGGACGAAAAAAAAAAGACGCTCGCGGGTAAACGGCTGATCGTCACGGCCGGGGCCACGATCGAGGCCATCGACCCCGTGCGGTTCATTTCGAACCACTCGTCGGGAAAGATGGGTTATGCCATCGCCGGGGAACTGGCGGCACGCGGGGCTGCGGTGACACTCGTCACCGGCCGCACATCACTGCCGACACCCGCAGGGGTGGAGCGGGTGGACGTGCTGTCGGCCGCCGAGATGTACGAGGCCGCCGTCGGGGCCTTCGACGCATCGGACGGCGCCGTGATGTGCGCCGCCGTAGCCGACTATACCCCGGCACACGTCTCCGACACGAAGATCAAGAAGGGCGACGGCGGGCTGACGATCGAGCTGCGCCGGACGCGGGACATCGCCGCCGAACTGGGCGCCCGCAAAGGGGACCGTGTCCTGGTGGGCTTCGCCCTCGAGACCGACGACGAAGAGGCCCACGCCGAGGCCAAACTCACGAAAAAGAATTTCGACTTCATCGTGCTCAACTCGCTGCGCGACCCGGGTGCGGGTTTCCGCGGCGACACGAACAAGGTGACACTGATCGACCGCGCTGGCCGCGAAGAGCTGCCGCTGATGTCCAAGCGGGAGGTGGCGGCACGCATCGCGGACAAACTCGAAACGATTCTCAAATAACCGACACTGCCATGTTACGCCGACTCTCGGTCGAAAACTACGCGCTCATCGACAAACTCGAAATGGAGCTGGACCCGCACCTGAACATCATCACGGGCGAAACGGGTGCCGGCAAGTCGATTCTGCTCGGCGCCCTCGGGCTGCTGCTGGGGGCCAAGAACGACGGAGCGGCCATGAAGGACGCCGCGCGCAACTGCTCGGTAGAGGGGACCTTCGACCTGGAGGGAAGCGGACTGGAAGCCTATTTCGCCGAAAACGACCTCGACTACGCCGCAGAGACGACCCTGACCCGGGTCATCACCCCGGCGGGCAAGAGCCGTGCCTTCATCAACGACGTGCCCGTATCGCTCGGCCAGCTCCGCGAGGTAGGCACCCGCCTGGTGGATATCCATTCGCAGCACCAGAACCTGATCCTCTCCTCCGAGGAGTTCCGCACCTCGGCGCTCGACACCATGGCCGGCAACGGCGAGCTGCTCGCCCGCTATGCGGCACAGTACGCCCGGGTAACGGAACTGCGCCGCGAGGCCTCGGCCCTGCGCGCCGAGGCCGAGGAGGGGCGCCGCAACGAGGAGTGGCTGCGCTTCCAGACCGACGAACTGACGGCCGCGAACCTCCGGGAAGGCGAACAGGCGGAGCTCGAGGCGGAGCTCGCGGTACTCGAACACGCCGACCGGATCGGCGAGACCATCACCACACTGCGCAACGCCCTCGATACGGACGAGACGGGCGTGCTGGCGCAACTCAAGAACTCGGAGACGGAGCTTGCCCACCTGCGCGAAAGCTACCCGGGAGCCGGCGAATATGCCGACCGGCTGCGCTCGGTGATCGAGGAGTTGAAGGACATCGGCGCGTCGGCCGCCGCCGACAGCGAGCGCATAGACGCCGACCCGGAACGGCTCTCGAAACTCTCCGCACGGCTCGACCTGCTCATCTCGCTCCAGCAGAAGAACCGCGTGGCGGACGAGGCGGAACTGATCGCCCTGCGCGACCGCTGCGCCGCGCAACTCGCCGCTATCGTCCACGGCGACGAACGCATCGCCGAAGTCGAAGCAGCCCTGCAACAGGCCGAAACCAAGGCCGGGGAGCTGGCCGAGCGGCTCCACAAGGCCCGGGAGAAGGCAGCTCCGCACTTTGCCCGTGAGATCCTCGCGACACTCACGCGGCTGGGCATGCCCGACACGACATTCGAGGTAGCACTTTCGGACCTCGGCGCACTCACGCGGTCGGGCCGCGACGGCGTGCAGTTTCTCTTCTCGGCCAACCGCGACCGCACGCCGCAGCCGATCGAACGAATCGCCTCGGGCGGTGAGCTTTCGCGCGTGATGCTCGCCCTGAAAGCCCTGCTCGCCGAGCGCATGCAGCTGCCGACGATCATCTTCGACGAGATCGACACGGGCGTCTCGGGCCGTATCGCCGATGCCATGGGCGAGATCATCGCCTCGCTCTCGGCCCGCATGCAGGTCGTGGACATCACCCACCTGCCGCAGGTCGCTTCGAAGGGCACGGCCCACTTCGTGGTCTACAAGCGCGACGGACGCACCTCGATCACCCGCCTCTCGGAGGCCGAGCGTGTCACGGAGATCGCCAAGATGCTCTCCGGCTCGGAGATCACCGACGCCGCCGTGGCACAGGCCCGGATCCTGCTGGGCCGGCGCGAAACCGAGGCTCAGGCCCCTCGCGAGGCTGCCCCTGCAGCACCGAAGGGCAAGGAGTCGGGACTGCTGTTCTGACCCGGCAACCGACAACCCCGCCCCATACCGCCATGGACTCCACCATTCTCGAACTGGCCGACCGCAACCGGCGGGAGGCGCTCTCGATTCTCGAAACACTGCAGATCGAGGCCATCTGGCGTTCGGTTGGCGCCACGCCCCATCTGGTGGGCTCACTCCGCTCGGGACTGCTGATGAAGCACCTCGACATCGACCTGCACATCTACTCCCCTGCCCCGCTGTACATCGGCGACAGCTTCGCCGCCCTGTCGCACATCGCCCAAAACCCCGGAGTCCGGAAGATCGAATACGCCAATCTGCTCGACGCCGAAGACAACTGCCTCGAGTGGCACGTGCAATATGCCGCGCAGGACGGCCGTCTGTGGCAGATCGACATGATCCACCTGCCCGAAGGGTCACCCTGGGAAGGGAACTTCGAACGGGTCGCCGACCGTATTGCGGCGGTGCTGACCCCGGAGACGCGCGAAGCGATCCTGCGTCTGAAATACGAAACGCCCGACGAAGAGAAGATCCCCGGCATCGCCTATTACCGGGCGGTTCTGGCAGATGGCGTGCGCAGCTACGCAGAGTTTACGGCCTGGCTGCGGGAACACCCCGTCGAGGGGATTGTCGAATGGATGCCGTAAACGAAGAGAAGCCGAAACCACCTGAAACCAACCGACCATGAACCCCGCCTTCACACGGACCCTTGCCGGAGCCATCCTTCTGGCGACTGCCGTTTTGCACAGCTGTGCGGACCGGCCCCGTTCGAGCCGGCACAACCTCGATTTCGAATATACGAACCTGCAAGGGGAGCCGTCCCAATGGTTCTTGCCCGACCCCTCCTACAGGGGTTATACCGCCACCCGAGACAGCCGCGTCCGACACCACGGCCAATCCAGCCTTCGGCTCGAACAGACCGACACGGCCAAACACGAATGGGCGTATTTTTCCCTGATGCTGCCGGACTCGCTGACGGCCGGCCATGAGGTCGAATTGAGCGGCTGGATCCGTACAGAGGAGGTAACGGAAGGTTTTGCCGATCTGGTCCTCTTCCCGTCGGGAGAGGCAGGCCACACCCTTCTCACGCTCGACACACTCGGCCGCGGCGTCCGCGGCACGACCGACTGGCTCCGCATCACGCTCCGCAGGCAGATTCCCGACTCGGCCTCCGGAATCAGCATCGGCGGCATGCTGAAAGGGCGAGGACGCGCCTGGTTCGACGATTTCGAGATCCGGATCGACGGCCGGCGTCTGCCGGATCCGATGATTTCGACGCCCAGAACCCGTCTGACCCGTCAGGAGAAGAGGACGCTGCGGAAGTATCTTTATCCGCTGCGGGGATGTGACCCGACCGAGGCGGATTCCGGCAAACTGCAACTGCTCGACCCGCTGGTCGGGACATGCAAGGTGGTCGCACTGGGAGAGAACTCCCACGGAGCCAGCGAGATCTTCCGTATGAAGGAGCGCCTGATCCGCTATCTGACCTCCCGACAGGAGTTTGATCAGGTGGTTTTCGAAGCCGGAATGGGCGAAGGGGTCTTTCTGGACAACTACATCCGTCGCGGCATCGGGACGGCAAAGGCCGCGATCTTCGGACTGGGCATGTGGGTCTGGGATACACACGAGGTGCTGTCGCTCGTCGAATGGATGCGGCAGCGGAATGCCGACGGCCATCCGATCCGCTTTTGGGGCATCGACATGCAAATGACCGACATGACCGAATCGCTGCTCCGCATGGCATTGGGCAAGGATACAACGGCCGTACAACGGCTGGACGAGATCGGTCCGAAATTGGACAAAGTATTGACTTACGACAACGAGTATCGCGCACAGATCGACCCTCGACTGGCCCGTGAAATCGCACAGGGACTCGACGCGATCGAATCCCGGATCGACCCGTCGGTTCCCGATGCGCACGACCGGGCGATGCTGCGGCAGTGGATCACCCTCATCCGGCAGTACCTGGGTTTGGGGGAGAACATCTACTGGCGGGATCGCTGCATGGCGGATAACCTGCTGTGGCTCCGGGGGCAGTATCCCGATTCGCGGATCGTGCTCTGGGCCCATAACGGCCACATATCCAAAGCGGACGACCGTTTGGGCCGCTGGCTTCAGGACAGGCTCGGTGCGGATTACGTCAATTTCGGATTCACCTTCTACCGCGGGCGCTGCACGATCACCGTCCCCGACTCGGAGGAGTTGCAGCACGACGTGCAGACGGCCCCGCCCGGCACGCTCGAACACCTGCTGCACCAGCTTGGCGAGCCTATCTTTATCCTCGACCTGCGGCAGATGCGCGAGGAGCAGGCCCCAGCCCTCGAATGGATCAACGGGATGAGATTCCGCCACATCGGAGCGCTGAGGTGGGACAATGAGTTTTGGGACGAAGGCATTGCCGATCAGTTCGACTACCTGATCTACATCGACCGGGTCACCCCTTCGCACCTGCTGTTTTGACGGGATGCAGCCTCTGTCTCCCGACATTTCGGCCGGAGCCCATGCCCGCGAATTGCTCAAGAGCCGCTACTCCGGAGCCTCGGGGGGGGGTCCGTCCGCGCAGGCATTCAGTTTTCCGGAATCACTCCCGGCACAATCCCAGATTCCGACGATAGGCCGTCGGGGTCATGCCGGTCGTCAGGCGGAACAGGCGGTTGAAATGCGACAAGTTGTGGAAACCTGCCTCCGCAGCAATCCGCGCGACGGACTGATCGGTATGCATCAATCCGTTACAGACCCGCGCCATACGGAGCGCATTCGCATATTCGGAGACGGTACGTCCCGTACGACGGCGGAAATAGCGGCACAGGGCCGCCGGTGACAAGCCGGCCGAAGAAGCGATCTCCCCGAGGGTCAGCTTCCGGCCGAGGTTGCCGAGCAGAAAGCGGTGCACCCGCCACAAAGGTTCATCCGCACCGCAGACACCGGCGCAGGGTCCTGCGCCGGCATCGATGCAATGGTAATCGCCGCTGCGTCCCAGAAAATCGAGCAGTTCGAAAAGGATACAAACCCGTCCGACCCCTTCCGTCCCGTCGATCCGCTTCATGGCCGCGACGAAGGCCTCGACCTCCCGCTCGCCCGTAAAGCGCACCCCGCTGCGGCTGCGTTCCAGCAAGACATCGATCCATCGCAGTTCGGAGAGTTCCGACAGATGCACGGGAAACAGCCGCTGCGGGAAATAGAGCACCTCGCAAAGTGCCGACGCACGGTCCGAGGCGGCACACAGGTGCAGATGCGGGACCCCTCCCCCGATAAGCGTCAGCGTCCCGGGTGCATACGGGGCGCTCCCGCCTCCCACGAACTCAACCCCCGATCCGGAGATCACATGGATCAACTCATACTCCGTATGGTAATGCAGCGGAGCCTCGAAGGCGAGCTCCGAAAGATGGGAGACCGACAGCCGTTCGGTTGCCGGCACCATCCGATGGACGATTCCTTGTTTCATATCGGCATGTGGGCAAACAGAGCACCACAATGTGCAAATATACCATAAATAACCGATCGAAACCAGCACTAAATTTGCCTCACCGCAATTACACATCCACGCCATGATGAAACACCCAGCAAACACCGATGCCGAAGCGGCCCGCCGCGTCGAGGCCGCCGCCGAAGCCCTGCGTCGGGGATCGGGAATCCTGCTCACCGACGACGAAGACCGGGAAAACGAAGGGGACCTGATCTTCCCGGCCGAAAGCATCTCCATCGCACAGATGGCCCAGTTGATCCGCCACTGCAGCGGAATCGTCTGTCTGTGCATCACCTCGGAGAGAGCCCGGAGCCTGGACCTGCCGCCCATGGTCCGGCACAACACCAACCGCCAGGGGACCAATTTCACGGTATCCGTCGAAGCCGCCACAGGTGTCACAACGGGCGTCTCGGCAGCCGACCGGATCGCGACGATCCGGGCCGCCATCGCACCGCATGCCCGGCCGGAGGACCTCGCCCGACCGGGCCATCTCTTTCCGCTCGTGGCTCACGAACAGGGGGTGTTCGGACGCCGCGGACATACGGAGGGCAGCGTCGATCTGATGCGCATCGCGGGCTACGCCCCATGCGCCGTACTCTGCGAACTGACGCTGCCGGACGGCTCCATGGCCCGCAGGCCCGAGGTGGAGGCCTTCGCCAGGGAGAACAACTACCCCGTCGTCTCGGTCGCAGACATCGTTCGCTACCGGCTTCTCAAGGAGGAGGCATAACCCCCTCCCGAAAAAAAAAGAATCCCCGAAGGCTGTTGCTTCCGGGGATTCTTCACTATTCAGGTCCGGGGCACGATTACATCATGCCGCCCATGCCGCCGGCGGGCATGGCCGGAGCCGGCTGCTCGGACTTCTTCTCAGCCAGGACGCACTCGGTCGTCAGGAACATCGAGGCGATCGAAGCAGCATTCTCCAGAGCGACACGCGACACCTTCGTCGGGTCGATGATACCGGCCTTGAGCATGTCCTCATACTTGTCGTCGCGGGCGTTGTATCCGAAGGCACCCTCGCCCTCGCGCACCTTGTTCACGACAACCGAGCCCTCGCCGCCGGCGTTGGCCACGATCTGGCGCAGCGGCTCCTCGATCGCACGCTTGACGATCTGGATACCCGTCGTCTGATCCTCGTTGTCGCCCTTCATGCCCTCGAGCGATGCCGTAGCACGGATGTAGGCCACGCCGCCACCCGGAACAATACCCTCTTCGACTGCGGCACGCGTTGCGGCCAGTGCATCGTCCACACGGTCCTTCTTCTCCTTCATCTCGACCTCCGTAGCGGCACCGACATAGAGCACGGCCACACCGCCCGACAGCTTGGCCAGACGCTCCTGCAACTTCTCCTTGTCGTAGTCCGAGGTAGCCTTCTCGATCGAGGCACGGATCTGAGCCACACGTGCGGCGATGGCCTCCTTCTGACCGGCGCCATCGACGATGGTCGTGTTCTCCTTGTTGAGCGTCACCTTGTCGGCCGATCCGAGCATCGAGAGGTCGGTATCCTCGATCTTCATGCCCTTGTCGGTCGATACGACCGTGGCACCGGTCAGGATGGCGATATCCTCGAGCATCTCCTTGCGGCGGTCACCGAAGCCCGGGGCCTTGCAGGCAGCGATCTTCAGCGTACCGCGCAGCTTGTTCACCACGAGGGCCGACAGCGCCTCGCCATCGACATCCTCGGCGATGATCAGCAGCGAACGGCCGCTCTGGGCAACCGGCTCGAGCACGCCCATAAGCTCCTTCATCGTCGAGATCTTCTTGTCCGTGATGAGGATGTAGGGCTTCTCGAGCTGCGCCTCCATCTTCTCGGGATCGGTCATGAAGTAGGCCGAAATGTAACCGCGGTCGAACTGCATGCCCTCGACCACCTCCACATGCGTGTCGGTACCCTTGGCTTCCTCGACGGTGATCACACCCTCGTTATTGACCTTGGCCATCGCCTCGGCGATCAGCTTGCCGATGTTGTGGTCGTTGTTGGCCGAGATCGAAGCCACCTGCTCGATCTTCGCGAAGTCCGAGCCGACCTCCTGGCTCTGTGCACGCAGCGACTCGACAACCTTGGCCACGGCCTTGTCGATACCGCGCTTGAGGTCCATCGGGTTGGCACCGGCGGTCACGTTCTTCAGGCCCACACCGATGATCGACTGTGCAAGCACCGTTGCCGTCGTTGTTCCGTCACCGGCATCGTCGTTGGTCTTCGAAGCGACCTCCTTGACCATCTGTGCACCCATGTTGGCGAATGCATCCTCGAGCTCAACCTCCTTGGCGACCGTCACACCGTCCTTGGTGATCTGGGGAGCACCGAACTTCTTGTCGATAATCACGTTGCGACCCTTGGGGCCCAGCGTTACCTTCACTGCGTTCGACAGCGCATCGACACCCTCCTTGAGGAGTTCGCGCGCCTCGACATTGTATTTGATATCCTTTGCCATGGTGTTTTCCGTTTTTTAGATGTTGATTAGATGATCGCCAGAATGTCGTTCTGCTTCATGATGAGGTAAGTCTCGCCGTCGATCTGAATCTCCTGACCGGCATACTTGCCGTAGAGCACCTGATCGCCCACCTTGACCTCCATCTTGACCTCCGAAGTGCCGGGGCCGACTGCGATGACTTTGCCTGCCAGCGGTTTCTCCTTTGCCGTGTCGGGGATGATCAGACCCCCGGCCGTCTTCTCCTCCGCAGGATTCGGGAGGATCAGCACACGGTCCGATAACGGTTTTACGTTCATAGTTCTATGTTTTTAAGTTATGTTATGTTTTTTTGCTTTCGCACCCTCCTTCCCGACAAGAGTTGTGCCAAGTGCGGTTTGGCAGGTTTTGCGTGACAAAGTCGCAGGGCGGACTGCCATTTTGTCACGCCCGAAGGGAAAGACAACATTTTTCGGCGGATTTTTTTGCACGGACCGAAAAAACGTATTACATTTGCACCTTGAAAGGACGATCTCCCTGCAATGAGATCACATGGTGGATGTAGCTCAGTTGGTTAGAGCGTCGGATTGTGGTTCCGAAGGTCGAGGGTTCGAGCCCCTTCTTCCACCCCAGGGCGCAGGAAAGGGAAGCGCCAAAACAAGCAAAAAGCCTTATGTATCAATGATATGTAAGGCTTTTTTGTTTCTTGCAGGAAAGCGACGACAGTCTCACCGCCAACCGCCAACACCAGCAGCCAGGCTTTCAGCCGCCTGCCCGCCGGCAACAGGCTTCCATTCGGGAATCATGGCGTTTCCCCGTTCGACGCTCCAATCCGCCTACAGACCGAACAGGCCCTTTCCTCGCTGTCGGAGCAATTCCAACACCGAAAGAGGCCCGAAAAAACACGACCGTCCGAAGCAGCCCCTGCCCCATCGGTGAAAGATCCCAGCCTCCAGCCCCTCAGAATTGGACGAGATGCATTTTGTTTTCAATAAAAATAGTTTTTATTGGGAATAATCATATCTTTGCATCGGACAAAACGCAAAAGATGGAACCCATTTGCCGGATCAAGGAGATCTACAAGACTCTGTACCAATTCGAACGGATCTTTTCCGAGCGTCACGGGCTGACGATCAACGAGGCGATGCTGCTCTGCTGCCTCAGGGACGACCGTCCCCGCACGGCCGGAACGTTGTGCGATTTCGTCGGGCTGTCGAATCCCCGCGTCTCGAAGGTCATCACGGCGGTCGAGGGGAAAGGTTTTCTGCTCCGGACGATCAACCCGCATGACCGGCGGCAGATGCTTTTCTCGCTCTCGGACGAAGGATATGCGAAGATCCGGCAGATGCAGCAGGCTGCCATGGGGTTCGACGAACTTTTCGCCCGGCTGAAGGTCCTCACGGAGGAGGCGGAACCCTTTGAATCGAACCAATAAACCAAAAACATACGGACCCATGAAAATTCTTATTGTCGGAGGCGTGGCCGGAGGGGCCACCGTAGCGGCCCGCCTGCGCCGCCTGGACGAGCAGGCCGAAGTGATTCTCTTCGAACGGGGTAAATACGTGTCGTATGCCAACTGCGGCCTGCCTTACTACATCGGCGGCACGATCGCCGACCGCTCGAAGCTCTTCGTGCAGACGGCGAAAGGCTTCACCGACCGCTTCCGCATCGACATCCGCACCGAGCAGGAGGTCACCTCGATCGACCGCACGCACAAGCAGGTTTCGGTGCACAACCTCGCCACCGGCGAGACCTACACGGAGTCGTACGACCGGCTGGTGCTTTCGCCCGGAGCCGAGCCCCTGCGCCCGAAGATCGAGGGCATCGAGAGCCCGAAAATTTTCACGCTGCGCAGCGTTCCCGACACGGATGCCATCAAACAATATGTCGATACGCAGCGACCGCAGCATGCCGTGGTCGTGGGCGGCGGATTCATCGGTCTGGAAATGGCCGAGAACCTGCACCGCCTCGGGCTGCATGTCGATGTGGTGGAGATGGCCAACCAGGTGATGGCCCCGCTCGACTTCTCGATGGCGGCACTCGTCCACCGCCACCTGACGGACAAGGGGGTGGGGCTCTACCTTGAGGATGGCGTCGTACGCTTCGAGGAGACCCCCGAAGGGCGTGTTTCCATCCACCTGCAGAGCGGCCGGAAGATCACGTCGGATCTGGTGATCCTGAGTATCGGCGTGCGTCCCGAGACCAGACTCGCCCAGGAAGCGGGGCTCGTGCTGGGCGAGCGCCGCGGCATCGCCGTCAATGAATACATGCAGACCTCCGACCCGGAGATCTACGCCCTGGGCGACGCCGTCGAGGTGCGCCATCTGGTCACAGGCCGCCCGGCCCTGATTCCGCTGGCAGGCCCGGCCAACAAACAGGGCCGCATCGTAGCCGACAACATCATACTGGGCAACACCCACTCCTACAAGGGTTCGATCGGCACCTCGGTTGCCAAGGTCTTCGACCTGACGGTAGCCGCGGCCGGAGCCAATGCCAAGCTTTTGAAGGCCAACGGCATCGAATACATCTCGTCATACACGCACGGTGCTTCGCACGCCGGCTACTACCCCGATGCGCTGCCGCTCGCGATCAAGATCCTCTTCGCTCCCGGCACGGGCCGCCTGCTCGGCGCACAGGTCGTCGGATACGACGGTGCCGACAAACGCATCGAAATGTTCGAACAGATCATCCGCACGGGCGGCACCGTCCACGACCTCACGGAGCTGGAGCATGCCTATGCACCTCCCTACTCCTCGGCCAAGGATCAGGTGAACATGGCCGGATATGTGGCGGAGAACATCCTTGCCGGACGGGTGCGCCCGATCCAGTGGCGCGAGATCGGGACGCTTTCCCGGGAGACGCTGTGCATCGACGTCCGCACGCGCGATGAGTTCGCAATGGGTTCGATCCCGGGCTTCGTGAACATCCCGCTCGACGAGCTGCGCGAACACCTCGGTGAACTGCCGCGCGAGCGGCCCGTCGTGGTGAGCTGCGCCGTCGGTCTGCGGGGCTACCTGGCAAGCCGCATCCTCTCGCAGCACAGATTTACAGACGTCCGCAACCTCTCGGGCGGCTACGCGACATGGCGCGCGGCAACCGCCCCGGTACCCGAGCCCCACAACGAGCAGAGCGGGAATGGCAGCTGCGGATGCAGCACCGGGGCCGGAGTCCGGAGTGTACGGCATGCGCCGACCGCCTGCGCGGAACCGGCAACCCCGACGCTCGAGGTGGATGCCTGCGGGCTGATGTGCCCGGGGCCGGTCATGCAACTCAGGAAGAGCTACGAAGGGCTGAAACCGGGCGAACGGCTCCGCATCACGGCAACGGACCAGGCATTCGGCCGTGACGTGGCCTCGTGGTGCCGGATGACGGGCGCCGAACTGCTGTCGCTCGACACGAGCTGCGGCAAGGTGCGGGCCCTGATCCGCAAGCAGACGCCGACCGAGGCTTCGTGCCGCAGCGCACAACGCACAGCGGCCGACAACAAGACGATCGTGGTCTTCAGCGACGATCTGGACAAGGCGCTGGCATCGTTCGTCATCGCCAACGGAGCGGCAGCAACCGGGAAGCAGGTGACGATGTTCTTCACCTTCTGGGGGCTCAACGTCATCAAAAAGCGCGAAAAACCAGCCGTACGGAAAGACCTCATGGACCGCATGTTCGGCTGGATGCTCCCGGCGCACAGCGGACAGCTGCACCTCTCGAAGCTCAACATGTGGGGCATGGGCAGCCGCATGATGCGCGGCATCATGCGCCGCAAAAAGATCGACAGCCTCGAGGAACTGATGCGCCAGGCCCGCGAGAGCGGCGTGGAGATGATCGCCTGCACGATGTCGATGGACGTCATGGGCGTACGGCGCGAAGAGCTGCTGGACGGCATCACGCTGGGCGGCGTTGCCTCGTACCTCGACCGCACCGAGGAGGCCAACCTGAACCTCTTCATCTGATCGTTTCCGCCCGGGAATATATCCCGGTCCCGCACCCGGATCCGAAGACGGCGGGCGGGCTTCGGGACCATGGTTTCAAAAAAGGCCTGCATGTCAAAAGCATGCAGGCCTTTTCATCTTACCGGAGCAGCCGGAGCCGATCCGGCTCCTGACCGGCCCGACAGAAAAACGGACGAAATTGTTCCCTTCGGAAAACTTTTCGTGTACAAAAATCAAACGCCCGATCGAATTATTGCGTACCTTTGTTATGTGTTTGCGACGCAGACCCGGGAGCCTTCCTCCCGAAGAGACAGGCCTCCGTCCGCAGGCCGCAATACCAAAACCCCATGAACTACCCGCTCTACGAATACTCGCTCTGCATCGCCCTGCCGCTGATGATCTTCTTCGGCGTCTATTTCCTGCTGGCCCCGACGCCCGACCGGGCCATCTTCGCCAACTACCTCCGCTCACGACGCATCATGGGCGCTGCCATATTGCTGCTGGCCGCCAACTATGCGGTGCATTTCTTCTTCGGGATCCGGTTCCACAACGTCAATGCGGCCATCCTGATGAACCTTTCGACCTACTTCCTCTGCTACTGGCTCTTCAGTTCGGCACTCACCACGCTGCTCGATCGCTTCTACGTCACGGGGCGGCGCTTTGCCTTCCACCTCGCCGCATGGATGCTCTTCACGCTCCTGTCGGCCTTCATCCTGCTGGGTCTGCACAGCGGCCCGACCCAAAAGGCGGGACTGACGGTAATGGCCGCCTGGCTCGTGTGCTACGGCATCAGGCTGGCCCGACGTCTTATCCGCGCCTACCGACGCGCCGTACGTCTCTTCGCCGACACCCACTCCGACGACATCGGGGCCTACATCCGCTGGCTCTCGATCTTCACCTACTGGGCCGTCATCTTCGGTGTCGGCTGCGGGCTGCTCACGTTCCTGCCCGACCGCTACGTCTTCGTGTGGATCCTCTCGTCGGTTCCTTTCTACATCTACCTTTTCCATTGCTACCAGAGCTACCTGCTCTTCTACGAGCGGGTGGAACATGCAATGGAGAGCGAAATCGCATCGGAAGACGAGATCCTGAGCGACGCCGGGACGGAGTCCGAACCCGAGCCCGAAATGCCGTCGCACCTCACGGAGATCGCCGGAAAGATCCGGGAGTGGATCGCCGCCGACGGCTATCTCCACCCGGGACTCACGATCAAGGAACTGGCCGACACCCTGCATACCAACCGCACCTACCTTTCGGGATACATCAAGGCGACCTATGACCTTTCGTTCCGCGACTGGGTCACTGACCTGCGGCTGGAATATGCCAAGCGGAGCATGCTCCGGCACCCCGAGCAGAACATCGCCGAAATCGCCGAGATCTCGGGCTTCGTTTCGCCCAGCCATTTCACCCGGATCTTCAAGGAAAAGGAGGGTGTATCCCCGTCCGGATGGCGCAAGTCTCACCTCGAAAACGATCCGATTTCGTGACATCCCGCCCTCTCCGGGCGCCGGTGCGTCTTGCCTAAACAACAATTTTTCTTGCCTAAACGACAATTTCCACTTGCCTAAACGACAATTTCTTGCCTAAACGACAAAATTTGCGCCCCGCACTTTTCTGTTCCGATTTTTCTGCTAATTTTGTCCTCGAACTCTTCGGCTCGATGCCATGATCCCCTTCTGGAAAAATCCCCGCACGGACCTTTCGCCACTCGGTGACGAAACGGTTGCGCGCACCCGCATCCGCCGAAATTCCCCCCCCCACAAAAAATCCGGAACTGACGCCCCCGCGGCGTCTCCCTTCAGCCCGAATCTCCCCGATCCGGGCCGGGGCTGTTTTGTCCCCGCGGCAACCCGAACAAATCCATGATACCATGAATAGACTCCTGACCCTTTTGTTTGCGTTGGGACTCCTGGCTGTCCCGACCTTCGGCCAGACGGCAGACGGACCCTCCGGATCCGCGCCGGCCGAGTACACCTTCCGATTCGTCGCCGACGACGACATGTTCTACATCCCGTGGAACGGAAACGGCGAAGAGCTCGACCGCCTGCTCGCCTGCATCGCCGAAAACCGTGCCGCCATCCTCGACGGCGCGGTGCCCGTCGAGGTCGAGGGCCGCTGCTCCTCGCAGTCCTCTGCGGCCGAGAACCTCGCCGTGGCCAAGACCCGATCCAACCGCGTGAAGACCGAGATGATCCTCCGCGGCGGGCTCACCGAGGCGTGCTTCACGACGAAGAACCTCGCCTCGGGAGGCAATCTGGTGACCGTGCGCATCGTCATCCCCGCCGGGCCATCGGAGGCCGAACGGGAGGCACAGCGCCGCGCGGCCGAAGAGGCCGAGGCCGAGCGTCTCGCAGCCGAAAAGCGCGCCGAAGCCGAGCGCCTCGCAGCCGAGCGGGAGGAGCGTCTCGCAGCCGAAGAGGCCGAAGCCGAACGGGAAGCCCGGGAGCCGGTCGTCCGGATCGAGGAGCCCACGGAGCCCGAAGCCTGCGCCATGGGGCTCGACCTGCGCGCCAACCTGCTCCGCTGGGCAACCCTGACGCCCGACCTCGGCGTCGAGTGGCACATCTCCGACCGATGGAGCCTCGGCGTCGGCGGATCGTGGACCTCGTGGTCGTGGAGCGACAAGGACCGACGCTATGCCCTCTGGGAGGTGGCGCCCGAGGTGCGCTATTATATGGGTGCGCAGCGCCGCGGCTACCTCGGCGCGATGTTCAAGGCCGGCGCGTTCAACTACAAGCTCTCCGAGACGGGACGCCAGGGCGACATCCTCGGCGGCGGGCTCACGGGCGGCTACATCCTGCCCCTCGGCAAGCGCCTCGCCCTCGATTTCTCGCTCGGGCTGGGCTGTCTGCATGCCGACTACGAGAAATACCGCGTCATCGACGGCGTGCGCGTGCGTCAGGGATCCGAAACCCGCAACTGGTGGGGACCCGTCCATGCCGGCATCTCCCTGAAGTGGAACCTCTTCTAAACCGAACGACCTCGATATGAAAACTACACGACATATTCCGATTCTGGCCGCCGTAGCCGCCGGGCTGCTGGCCGCCGCCTGCGTCAAGGACACGCTCTACAACACCCCGCACCCCGACCACGGGAAGATTGCCGTAACGGCCGACTGGTCGGCACGCGGCGAAGGCATCGACATACCTGCCACATGGACCGTCGCCATGGGTGACTATACGGGTACGGAGACCGCCGCCACCCATGCTCCCGACCATCTGTTTGCTCCGGGCAGCTACACCCTTGCGGTGTGGAATCCGGCCGAGGGAATCACGGTGAGCGGCACCACGGCCGCCGTGGCCGCAGCCGCGGATGCCGGGGCCGATGCGGAGAGCTGCATCGCGGCCAATCCGGGCTGGTTCTTCACCCATGCGGAGCAGGTGGCCATCGAGCAGGACAAGGACCATGCGTTTACCGCCGCGATGAAGCAGCAGGTACGCGAACTGACGCTGGTCGTCGAACCGACGGGGGATGCCGCCGGACGCATCACGGAGATTTCGGCCCACCTGACGGGTGCAGCCGGGACGCTGGACTTCGCGACCGATACCTACGGAGCCGCTTCGAACGTCGTGCTGCCCTTCACCAGGATAACCGAAGGGGATGATGCCGGCAAGTGGAAAGCCACGGTGCGACTGCTGGGTGTGACCGGCACGGAACAGTTGCTGACGGGCGAAATCCGCTATGCCGACGGCAACCCGCGTCCCACGACGCTGGAGAGCGACCTCTCGGAAGCTCTCAAGGAGTTCAACGCGAAGAAGACCGAGCCTCTGACCCTCGGCGGAACGCTGGTTGAGACCCCCGAAGAGGCCGAATTTTCGGAATTCGAGATCACCGGCTGGGAAGAGGTGGACGCAGAAGATGTAAATGTGACCCTGTAACAGAAACGATATAAAATATAAAAAACAGATTTACAATGAGAGCCCGATTTTTTGCTTTCGCAGCGCTGGCATTGACACTTGCCGCCTGTAACAACGACAACGAGAACCTGAATGACGGCCCGGTAGCCGCCCAGTTTATCGCCGACATTTCGCCCGCTACCCGCGTCAATTCGGAAGGAACCGAGTGGACCGACGGCGACCGCATCGGCGTCACCGGCGCAGGCTTCACCAATGTGCCCTACAAGAGAGAGAACGGTAAGTTCGTGACCGACGGTACGACCATCTATTTCAATGACACCGAAACGCATACCTTCCATGCCTACTATCCGTATCAGGCTGAGGGCGGAACGGTGACCGTCAGCACCGCAGCCGACAAGCAGGGCACGGACATCGACTTCCTCTTTGCCTCGGGAGCCACGGGCGACACCCACAACCCGGAGGTGAGCTTCACCGACAAAACGAAGGATGGCGGCCCAGACAACTCGTTCCACCACTGCATGAGTCTCATCAAGTTCACCTTCAAGGCAGGCGATGGTCTCATTTTCAACGAAACGGAACCTGCCGGCTACACGTTGTATGGGCTGAAGCTCGAAGGCACTTTCGACACGGCTACGGGCACGACTGCCGTAACCGCAGCCGCCGACTCGCCGATTACCATGCAGCTTAACGGTGCCACCGCTTCGCAAGTCATCATTCTCCCACAGGAAGTGACCAAGCCTCTTGAACTGAGCGTGTCTTACAACGGACTGAGCTACAACGCCCAACTGAAACTGCCTGCTACACCCACAGACAATTTCTACACAGCAGGCTATGCCTACACCTACAACGTAACGCTCAAAAATAAGGACATCGAGGTGAGCGACCCCACAATTACCCCGTGGGAATCCGGAGATTCGAACGATGCAAGTGCAGAGTTGTAATCCCCGCACACCGCTGCCCCGGCGAAAGCGTCAAGCCGGAGCTGCCCATAGACACGATGGTGCGACGGCCGCCTTCGCAGGCGGCGGCAGCACAAAACGAGAACAAATAAAAAACAACCTGATATGAAGAAAAGAGATTCCATCCATCTGCTTCTCGCCGCAGCCTCGCTGCTCCTTGCCACGACTGCCTGCACGAAGGACGAACCAAGCTCCCCCTCGGGGGGAGTGGAGGGGGCTCTGCCCGAAGGACAATACCCCCTTGAGATAGCCCGCATCACCCTCGGCGTGGAAGGCGGCGAAGCGCAGCCGTGGGGCGCACCACAGACGCGCGTCAGCGAGATTGCGGACGGCACGGGCAGCGTGTTCGACACGGGCGACCTGTTCGCCGTACAGATAGACGGCGAGGGAGAGGTCGGCACCTACACCGTGCAGAACGACGGCTCCGTCGAAGCCGAAACACCCCTGTACTGGAGCGACCGCAACGACCATACCGTCAGTGCCTGGTACCCCGCCACGGGCAGCACCCTCGACCTCGGCAACCAGAGCCAAAGTCTTGCCTATCTGCTGAACGGTACAGGCACGGGAGACTACCAGACTCAGGTCACGCTGACCTTTACCCACCAGCTGGCCAAGGTGCGCGTCACGCCTTCGGACAATGCACTCGGCGAGGTGCAGAGCCTCCAGCTCTATACCTATACACAGTGTACTTATGAAAAGGGCACGGTAGTGCAAGGCTCGCAAGAGGGCTGGATAGAGATGAAGAAGTGCGAATATACCGAAAACGGCGCAACCATCACTTGCTGGGAGGCGAACGTGGTGCCCGGCTACACAATAACCAAGCTGCAGGCGAACGGCACCGAGGAGCGCAACCTCTCTGCCGCCATCACCCCCGAAGCGGGCAAGTTCTACAACATCACGCTGGACTATGACCCGGGCTATACCACCACGACCGACGACCAGGGACAGACCATCTACAACACGGACAACGGGAAGGGTCTGAAGAACCTCGCCAAGCTGGTGAACGAAGAGGGGAAGACCGACATCGACATCACCCTGACCGGCGACATCACCCTGACCGGGGAGTGGACGCCGATAGGAACCTATGACAAACCATACACCGGCACCTTCGACGGCGGCGGCAAATATACCATCACGGGGCTAACCGTTACGGGAAGTAACGACTATGTGGGTCTGTTCGGACGTATCGGCTCTGGCGGCGCGGTGAAGAACGTGATACTGACAGAAGTGAACGTAACAGCTGGCACGTCCGTCGGCGGCATTGCGGGACAGAACGACGGCACTGTAGAGAATTGCTCGGTCAATGGCACGGTGACAGGTAGAGGGTTCACCGATACCGGCGGCATCGTGGGAACGAATTATGGCACCATCTCCGGCTGCTCGGCGGAAGGGACTGTGACGGGTAATACCAATGTCGGTGGAATATCCGGACTCTGTGTCCCTAATTATGACACAGGAACCGGCAGCTTAATCGGGTCAACCATCGTGGGCTGCGGCTCCACAGCGGCTGTCTCGGGCAGTTACTATGTCGGCGGCGTGGTGGGCAACTTGGGAAACAACTGCTCCCTCACCGCCTGCTACTCCACGGGCAACGTGACCGTCACATCGACTACCGGCTATGCCGGCGGCGTGGTGGGAGTTAATGCCCAAGGTACCGTAACCGGCTGCTACCATGCCACGGGAACTGTCAGCGGACAAGGCAATGTCGGCGGCATTGTGGGTATGAACAACAATAGTGGCCAAACCACCGCCTGCTACTGGAGCAGCAACCCTGCTAATGGTATTGGCAAAATGGATAGCGGCACCAACGGCACCATCAAGGTGGACGGCGACTGGCAGAATGCCGTTACACAGATGAACGCCGCCCTGCAGAATGAAGGTACAGAGTGGCGTTACGAACTCACTGGAGAATTGCCTACCTTGAAAAAATAGTAAACCGTCGGGCGGGCCCCAAATCGGAGCCCGCCCTTTTTCGTACCGGCAAACGCCCGATCACCGGATCTCGACCGGCTCGATGGGCTGGCAGGTCACACGGTCGAGCGGCGCATCGCGGTAGGCCACCCGCCCGAAATCGATCGTCTTGAGGTCGATGCTCCGAATCCGGCTGTCGTACATCGTCCGGTAGTAGATCACCCGGTTGCACATGTCCGAGGCCGAGGTCCACTGCGTGGCGCTCGGGATATCGGCCGGCACCTTCCCCTCGGGAAACTCGATCCCGATCGGGATATCGAAGTTGTTCAGCAGCTGGAAACCCTGCCGCACGGCATCCTCGGCCGTGGACTGTCGGGGTGCCGTAGCCTGGAAGAAGGCCGCCCGCACGAAGCGCGACGGCGGCGTGACGTCGCCCGGGATGCCCAGAAAACCGCTCCCCGCACCGAAAGACGAGAGACGGAGAGCCCCCAGCTCCTGCCCCGGAGCCGAACCCGGGTAGAGATTGACGTAGTTGTTCAGGTTGGTCAGCTGCCACTCGAAGCCCGGGGAGTTGGTCAGCACCCCGAGGGCGTTCTCGTAGAAGACCGGACGTCCGTCGATGATCTCCAGCACAAGCTGCCGGCCCGAAGTGTCGGTGAAGCGCCAGTGCACGGTCGAGGCCCGCGGATCGACCGCCACGACACGGACCCGCCCGACAGCCTCCTTCACCTCGTCCACCGTGCGGCACTCGCCGAGGAGCCACGCCACCAGCTGCAGGTCGGCGATGCTCTCGTCGCGCCGCGCCGGGTCGTACGCCTCATACCGCCCGTAGCCGGGGAAGTAGAACAGCCCGGCCGAGAGCCCCTCCTCGTTGAGCCCCTCGGCCACGAACTCCTTCTGCTCGACGGCCAGCCCGACATAGCCGTAGCGGGCCGTGAAGCGCATGCCGTCGATTCCCTCCGGGGTGTAGGAGCGTTGCGCATATCCGCGCGGCACGACGACATAGCGGCTGTTGAGGTTGCTCCCGCCCCACTCGATGGTCCGGGCCACGATGCAGGCCCCGTCTGCTGCGCGCAGCGTGATTCCCGTGCAGGCCTCGGCCCGCGGCGTCAGGGCCAGTCCCAGAAGGAGGCACCCGACCGACATACAGCGTTTCATCATATCCATTTCCGTTTTTGGTTCTGCGGCCGCCGCCGGCCCCATCGGGGCACCGGGCATGTGCCGCCCGTACAAATATAAGAAATAAACGGACCGCCGGGTCCCGTTCCGGCACGGAAAACCGCACGGCCGCAAAAAAAAGTCCCGGAGCGGAATGCCCCGGGACCAACCGCACGACGGCGGTATCTTTTTGGCGTCGGATTACTTGCGGTAAACCTTCTTGTAGCCGTAGATGGCCTCGTCGCCGAGCTCCTCCTCGATGCGGAGCAGCTGGTTGTACTTGGCCATACGGTCCGAACGCGACATCGAGCCGGTCTTGATCTGGCCCGAGTTCGTAGCCACGGCGATGTCGGCGATCGTCGAGTCCTCGGTCTCGCCCGAACGGTGCGACGTTACGGTGGTGTAGCCGGCGCGGTGAGCCATCTCGATGGCATCGAGCGTCTCGGTCAGCGAACCGATCTGGTTTACCTTGATGAGGATCGAGTTGGCGCAGCCCATCTCGATACCCTTCTTCAGGAACTCGACGTTCGTCACGAAGAGGTCGTCGCCGACGAGCTGGCACTTGTCGCCGATCTCGGCGGTCAGCATCTGCCAGCCTTCCCAGTCGTTCTCCGACATACCGTCCTCGATCGAGTCGATCGGGTACTTGGCAACCAGGCCCTTCAGGTACTCGACCTGCTCCTTCGACGAGCGCTTGGCTCCCTTCTCACCCTCGAAGATCGTGTAGTCGTAAACGCCGTCCTTGTAGAACTCCGACGAAGCGCAGTCCATGCCGATCATCACGTCCTTTCCGGGAACGTAGCCGGCCTTCTCGATGGCCTTGATGATCGAATCCAGTGCATCCTCCGTACCGTTGAGTGCGGGAGCGAAACCGCCCTCGTCGCCTACTGCGGTCGAGAGGCCGCGCTCGTGGAGCACCTTCTTGAGGTTGTGGAACACCTCGGCGCCCATGCGCAGACCCTCCTTGAGCGACGGAGCGCCCACGGGACGGATCATGAACTCCTGGAATGCGATCGGGGCGTCGGAGTGCGAACCGCCGTTGATGATGTTCATCATCGGAACGGGCAGCGTCTTGGCGTTGGCACCACCGATATAGCGGTAGAGCGGCATGCCGAAGTAGTCGGCAGCGGCGCGGGCTACGGCCAGCGAAACGCCGAGGATGGCGTTGGCGCCGAGCTTCGACTTGGTCTTCGTGCCGTCGAGGGCGATCATGGCCTTGTCGATGCCGACCTGATCGGCAACGTTCATGCCGATGATGGCCGGGGCGATCACCTCATTGACGTTCTTCACGGCGTTCAGCACGCCCTTGCCCAGGTAGCGGCTCTTGTCGCCGTCGCGGAGCTCGAGGGCCTCGTTCTCACCCGTCGATGCGCCGCTCGGAACGGCTGCACGACCGAATGCACCGGATACGGTACGAACTTCGACCTCAACGGTCGGATTGCCTCGCGAGTCGAGGATCTCCCTTGCGTGAATCTCTACAATCTGCATAGTTGTAATGGTTTGAATTTTATGGAATTAATCGCTAATAACCCATTTTGCACCGCAAAGTTACAAATAAATCGCGAATTGCGGTTCGTTTGTTGTTAAAATTTTCACGCGCCCCGCACCGGCGGCTGCGGCCCCCGTTTCGGGATTTGTGCAAAAGTCGTATCTTTGCCCCGCGGCCCGTTGCCGCACCGAGCAAACAACCGGCATGACCTATGCGAAAAGTACTCTCGTTTTCCCTTTTCCTGATGCTGGGACTCGTCGCGTCCCAGCTGCTCCCGGGGCTTCTCGGCCCGGGATACTCCTCGTTCAAGGCCACGACCGACACGTTGCTGTACGTCTGTCTGGGCTTCATCATGATCAACGTCGGCCGTGAATTCGAGATCGACAAGAGCCGCTGGCGAAGCTACACGGCCGACTACTTCATCGCCATGGCCACGGCGGCACTCCCGTGGCTGCTCATCGTACTCTATTATGTCTTCGTGCTGCTGCCCGCGCCGCTGTGGAGCAGCCCCGAGGCGTGGAAGGAAAACCTGCTGCTGAGCCGGTTCGCGGCCCCCACCTCGGCCGGCATCCTCTTCACGATGCTCGCCGCACTGAAGCTCAAGGAGAGCTGGATCTACCGCAAGATCCAGGTGCTGGCCATCTTCGACGACCTGGACACCATCCTGCTGATGATCCCGCTGCAGATCCTCATGATCGGGCTGCGCTGGCAGATGTTCGCCATCGTGGCGATCGTCGCCGTGCTGCTGGCCGTCGGCTGGCGCTGGCAAGCCACCTGGGACGTGCGTCAGGACTGGAAGCGGATCCTGGGGCTCTCGGTCATCGTCTGTGCGCTGACACAGGCGGTCTACCTCGCCACGAAACACTGGTACGGCGCCGAGAACAGCATCCACATCGAGGTGCTGCTCCCGGCCTTTGTCGTGGGCATGCTGATGCGCCACCGCCACATCGACACCCCGGCCGAACGGCGCGTCGCGACGGGCGTCTCGTTCCTCTTCATGCTGCTCGTCGGGTTGAGCATGCCGCTCGTCACGGGCTCGGGTGCGGCAGCGGCAGCCGATTCGGCCGCATCGGTCACGGCCTCGCAGCCGATGATGCCGTGGGGCATCCTCGTCCTGCATGTCCTCGCCGTGTCGCTGCTCTCGAACCTCGGCAAGCTCGTCCCGCTCTTCTTCTACCGCGACCGGTCGCTGAGCGAGCGCCTTGCCCTCTCGGTGGGCATGTTCACGCGCGGGGAGGTCGGCGCCGGCGTCATCTTCATCGCCCTGGGCTACAACCTCGGCGGCCCGGCACTGATCGTCTCGGTGCTGACGCTGGTGCTCAACCTGATCCTCACGGGCGGCTTCGTCGTCTGGGTCAAGCGGCTGGCCCTGAAGAGCTATACTCCCGAAAAATCCTGACGCACCGAACCATGAGGAGACTGCTGTCGGTTATTCTGGCCGTCCTGGCGTCGTTTCAGGCCCTTCCGGCCCGGAGCCAGAACCCCGAGCGCAACCTCATCGTCGTGCACGGCGGAGCGAACATCGCCTTTTTCGCAGCCGCCTACGACAACCTGTCGGGCACGACCTCACCCCGCGCGGGTTACTACGCCGGCGTCACCGACCATATCCGGCTGCACCGCCGGATCCCGCTCTACATCGGGACTGGGCTCCTCTTCTCGAGCCGAGGCGGCCGATACATGGGTTTCTCGGCGCGCCCGATGTACCTCCAGGTCCCGCTGACGATCGACTGCCGCATCCGCTGCTCACGCACGCTCTCGATCATTCCCACCGTCGGGGCGTGGTACGGCGCGGGCATCGGCGGCAAGCTCCGCCACAACGACGGCTGGGCGGAACTCTACGCCCCCGAAGGCCCGATGCGCCGCTCGGATGTCGGCCTGCGCATCGGGGTGGCCCTCGGCTGGGGCCGCTTCCGTCTCGAGGCGGGCTACGAACCGGGGCTGCGCAACCTTGCCCGCCCCGACGCTACCCCGACGACGCTCCTTCCGGTCCGCTTCACCCGCATGCACAGCCACTGTTTCACGATCGGGCTGGGCTGCGAATTCTGACCCGCAGCGGCCTGCCGCAGCCAAGAAAAAAAGAAAAAGGAGACAACCCGAGGGTCGTCTCCTTTTTTCAAAACCGTTCCTGCAGCACTCAGTCGCGCAACAGCACCGACGAGTCGCCGTAGCTCAGGAAGCGGAAATCGTGCGCCAGGGCATAGTCGTAGATGCGATGCCAATCGTCACCCACGAAGGCCGAGACGAGCAGCAGCAGCGTCGATTTGGGCTGGTGGAAGTTCGTCACGATGTTGCGAACGATGCGGAACTCATACCCGAGCGGCGTGATCATGATCTGTGTCGCGGCTTTCAGCCGCTCCACGCCGTGCGCCTCCATCCAGCCGAGCAGATCCCCAAGCGCCTCGCGTCCGGTATAGTCCGCCGGGATGTCGTAGAGCTCCCACTGCCCGATGACCCGATCGGCGTCCGGCGTACCCTCCTGCCGGATGCGCCACGCCAGCGCCGTGAGCGATTCGAGCGTCCGGACGGAGGTCGTCCCCACGGCGGTGATGTGCCCCCACTTCTCGAGCAGACGGGCCACCGTTCCACGCCGTACCTCGAAGTGCTCGGTATGCATCGGATGCCGGGCCGCATCGTCGTCCTTCACCGGAAGGAAGGTTCCCGCCCCGACGTGGAGCGTCACCTCCTCGAAGCCGAAGCCACGCCCCCGCATCGACTCGATCAGTTCGGGCGTGAAGTGCAGCCCCGCGGTGGGGGCAGCCACCGAGCCCTCGAACTTCGAATAGACCGTCTGGTAGCGCGTGTTGTCGATCTCCTCGCTCTCGCGGTTCAGGTAGGGCGGGATGGGAATACGCCCCAGAAGCTCGAGCAGCTGACCGAAGGTCACGTCGGCCGACCATTCGAAGCGCACGGTGCACTCACGGCCGCGCTCCTCCTCGATCCAGGCCCGCAGGTATTCGGCATGCCCGTCACGCTCGAAGTTGATCTCCACACAACCCTCCTTCCACTTCTTGCGGTTACCGACGATGCACGACCAAACGCACCGGCCCTTCACGGCAAAGGCACGCTCGTAGTCGGCCGGGGCGTGCGGCTCGAGGCAGAAGACCTCGATGCGCGCCCCCGAGGGCTTGTGCATGATGATCCGCGCGCGGATCACCTTCGTATTGTTGAACACCAGCAGCTCCCCTTCCGGCAGCACGTCGCCGATGTCGGCGAAATGCCGTTCGGCGATCTCCCCGCCGCGGTAGATCAGCAGCTTCGACGCACTGCGCTCGGCCAGCGGAAACTTGGCGATCCGTTCCTCGGGGAGCGCGTAGTCGAACCGGTTTATATCTATGTGTCGTTCCATTTTGCCCGAATTTTGTGCGGCAAAGTTACTATTTTTTGTAACTTTGCGGCGCGTCAAGGCAATAGAAAAAGGAAAACCTCCATGAAAACCGACTTTCTGGTCATCGGATCCGGCGCGGCGGGACTCTCGTTCGCGCTGAAGGCCGCGGCCCACGGTCACGTGACAATCGTGACCAAAGGCGAGATGAACGAATGCAATACCAACTACGCCCAGGGCGGCATCTGTTCGGTTACCTACGCCCCCGACACCTTCGAGAAACACATCCACGACACGCTCGTCTGCGGCGCCGGCAAGTGCGACCCCGAAGCGGTCGAACTCGTCGTGCGGCGGGCCCCGGAGTTGATCCGCGACCTGATCGCCTGGGGGACACGTTTCGACAAGACCCCCGACGGGCGGTTCGAGCTCAACCGCGAGGGCGGCCACTCGGAGCACCGCATCCTCCACCACGAGGACCTGACGGGCGCCGAGATCGAACGGGCTCTGGTCGAGTCGGTCCACAAACACCCGAACATCACGGTGCTCGAGCACCACTTCGCCATCGACCTGCTGACGCAGCACCACCTGGGCGAATTCGTCACTCGCCACACGCGGGGCCTCACCTGCTTCGGCGCCTATGTCCTCAACGAAGAGACCAACGAGATCGAGACCATGCTCTCGCGCTTCACGATCGTCGCCACGGGCGGCTGCGGCAACATCTACTCCTCGACCTCGAATCCCATCGTGGCGACCGGCGACGGCATCGCCATGTGTCACCGCGCCAAGGCCATCACCGAGAACATGGAGTACATCCAGTTCCACCCCACGACGCTCTACAACCCGGGCGAGAAGCCCAACTTCCTCATCACGGAGGCCATGCGCGGTTTCGGGGCCATCCTGCGCCTGCAGTCGGGCGAGGAGTTCATGGACAAGTACCACCCGATGAAATCGCTCGCACCGCGCGACGTCGTGGCCCGGGCCATCTACCGCGAAATGACGCGCCGCGGCGAGGACTTCGTCTACCTCGACGTGACGCACAAGGACCCCGATTCCGTCCGCAGCCACTTCCCCAACATCTACGAGAAGTGCCTCTCGATCGGCATCGACATCACGAAGGACTGGATCCCCGTCACCCCGGCGGCCCACTACTGCTGCGGCGGCGTGCGGGTCGATACCAACGGGCAGACCTCCATCAAGCGGCTCTACGCTCTGGGCGAAACCTCCTGCACGGGACTTCACGGCGCCAACCGCCTGGCCTCCAACTCGCTCATCGAGGCGGTGGTCTACGCCGACCAGGCCGCACGCCATACCGCCTCGCTCATCGACCGCACCGACTTTCAGGAGGGGATTCCCGACTGGGACTTCGAGGGCACGCAGCACACCGAGGAGATGCTCATGCTCATCCAGTCGAAGCGCGAGGTACAGTCGATCATGTCGAACTACGTCGGCATCGTGCGCTCGAACCTCTCACTCAAGCGCGCCATGCGGCGCCTCTCGATCCTCTTCGAGGAGACCGAGGAGCTCTACAACAAGACTAAACCCAACCGCGAACTGTGCGAACTGCGCAACATGATCGCCGTGGCCTACCTGGTCATCAAACAGGGCCGCGAGATCAAGGAGTCGGTCGGATGCCATTACAACATAGATTACCCCAAGCAATAACGCATGACCCTACAGGAAGAGATCACACGCCGGCGGACCTTCGCCGTCATCGCCCACCCCGACGCGGGTAAAACCACCCTTACGGAAAAACTGCTCCTCTTCGGCGGCGCCATCCACGTGGCCGGAGCCGTCAAGAGCAACAAGATCAAGAAGGGGGCCACCTCCGACTTCATGGAGATCGAGCGCCAGCGCGGCATCTCGGTGGCCACGTCCGTCATGGGCTTCGAATACGAAGGCCGCAAGATCAACATCCTCGACACCCCGGGCCACGAGGACTTCGCCGAGGACACCTACCGCACGCTGACGGCCGTCGATTCGGTCATCATCGTCATCGACGGCGCAAAGGGCGTCGAGGCGCAGACCCGCAAGCTGATGGAGGTCTGCCGCATGCGATCGACGCCGGTGATCGTCTTCATCAACAAGCTCGACCGCCCCTCGAAGGAGCCCTTCGACCTGCTCGACGAGGTCGAGAAGGAGCTGCACATCCGCGTGCGGCCGCTGGCCTTCCCCATCTCGAACGGCCCCACCTTCAAGGGCGTATACAACCTCTACGAGAAGAACCTCTCGCTCTTCACCTCGGACGAGAAACTGACGGCCGACGCCTCGACGGTCGAGATCTCGAACCTCGCGTCGCCCGAACTGGACCAGCGCATCGGCGCCAAATATGCCGACCAGCTGCGTCAGGATGTCGAACTGGTCGAAGGGGTCTACGACGACTTCGACCGCGAGGCCTACCTGCGCGGCGAACTGGCCCCCGTCTTCTTCGGTTCGGCCGTGAACAATTTCGGCGTGCGCGAGCTGCTCGAGTGCTTCATCCGCATCGCCCCCTCGCCGCGCCCGGCCCCGACCGAGACCCGCACCGTGGAGCCCTCGGAGCCCAAGATGACGGGCTTCGTCTTCAAGATCCACGCCAACATGGACCCCAACCACCGCGACCGCATCGCCTTCCTGAAGATCTGTTCGGGCACGTTCGAGCGCAACCGCAACTACCTCCACGTCCGCAGCGGCAAACAGATGAAGTTCTCTTCACCGACGGCCTTCATGGCCGAGAAGAAGTCGGTGATCGACTTCGCCTATCCGGGCGACATCGTGGGCCTGCACGACACGGGCAACTTCAAGATCGGCGACACCTTCACCGAGGGCGAAAAGCTCAAGTTCACGGGCATCCCGTCGTTCGCCCCCGAGCAGTTCCGCTACATCGAGAATGCCGACCCGCTGAAGTTCAAGCAGCTGGCCAAGGGCATCGACCAGCTCATGGACGAGGGCGTGGCACAGCTCTTCACCTCGTCGCTCAACGGCCGCAAGATCATCGGCACGGTGGGCGCCCTGCAGTTCGAGGTGATCCAGTACCGCCTCGAGCACGAGTACAACGCCGCATGCCGCTGGGAGCCCATCTCGATTTACAAGGCCTGCTGGATCGAGAGCGACAACGCCGCACAGCTGGCCGACTTCAAGCGCCGCAAGCACACCAACATGGCCGTGGACAAGCACGGACGCGACGTCTTCCTGGCCGACACGAGCTACGCCCTGGCCCTGGCCCAGGAGAATTTCAAGGAGATCCGGTTCCACTTCACCTCGGAGTTCTGACCCACGGAGGAAGGGGGCTCCGATGACCCGGGACGGTAATCCGCCCCGACCGGCCGGTCTGCCGCCGGGATCGACACCCCGACGCCTCCAACCGCTCCAACATACAGATCGGGCCGCCGCCGGAATCCCGGCAGCGGCCCGATTTGCATTTGGCCCAAAGCTGAGCGGCACCCACCGTCCCGCCCGCCTCCGGCGGATCACTTCACGGAGTCGATCTCCTTCAGCAGCTCCTCGACAGCCGTCCGCAACTGCGTATCCTCCCCCTGCACGACCGTCTCGGGCGCGTTGAGCACCAGGATGTCCGGATCGAGCTGCTTGTTCTCCAGATAACTGCCGTCGGGCAGGCGGTAACCGATAATGGGAATGCCGAAGACCAGCGACGGATCCTGCAGGGTCTCCCACGAGACGCTGGTCATGGTTCCCGGCACGGGTGCGCCGACCAGCTTGCCCAGTCCCTGGTGCTTGTAGACCCACGGCGTGCCGTGCGCGTTCGAGTAGTTGGCCTCGCACTGGAGCATGATCGAAGGCTTGTTCCACCGCCGGCTGGGCATGTCGCACGCCTCGCGCCCGCGGATGACCTGCGTCACATACTTCCGGCCGCTGAAGAGCACCTCAATGTCCTCGTGCAAGCGGCCGCCGCCGTTGAAGCGCGTGTCGATCACAATGCCGTCGCGGTCGTTGTAACGGCCCAGGATATCGGAATAGATGTCACGGAAACTCTCGTCGCCCATCGAGCGGATGTGCACGTAACCCAGACGTCCGTTCGACCAGCGGTCCACATCGGCCGCCCGCTGCTTCACCCAGCGCGTATAGAGCAGGTCGGAGAAAGCTCCGGAGGTGATCGGCAGCACGACCTCCTCCCACCGCTCGCGGCTTTCGGGGTCGTAGAGCGACACGAGGGTCTTGCGGTGCGCCTTGCCGTTGAGCAGCAGCGAGCAGTCGTTCTCGGGGGTCACCTCCTCGCCGTCGATCTTCTCGATGACGACGCCCTTGCGGACCTTCGAGTTGGCGTGGTCGAACGGCCCCTTGGCCACCACCTCGGCCACCATCAGCCCCTTGCCGGCATAGTCCCAGTCGAAGAGCAGGCCGAGACTGGCCGTCGCCTCGACGGCACCCCGCGCGGAGTAGCGGCCGCCGGTGTGCGAGACGTTGAGCTCCCCGAGCCACTCGCTCAGCAGCTCGGCAAAATCGAAATTGTTGGCAATGTGGGGCAGGAAGCGGCGGTAATTGGCCGTCATGGCCTCCCAATCGACCCCGTGCATCTGCTCCGTGTAGAAGCGCTGCTTCTGCTGCATGTAGACATGCTGGAACATGGCGGCACGCTCCTCGGCCAGATCCATCTTCATCCGCGCCGAGAAGGTCACCGGCTTGAGATTCGACCCGTCGAGCTTGCGGAGCTGCCCGCCCAGGAGGAAGATCGTCCCCTCGCCGTCCATCTCGAAGCGGCCGTAACCGGCATTCTTCGACACCAGCTGCGGATCCCGCTTGCGCAGGTCGAGTTTCCAGAGGTCGAAACCCTTCTCGAACGACGCCAGGTAATAGAGCGTCTCGCCCTTCTTGTCCACGATCGCCGAAGCGAGGTTCGACGAGTTCGGCGTCAGGCGCGCGATGCGGTCCTCGATTCCCTCGAGCTCGACCACGATCGGCTCAACGGCCGGCGTCTCCTCCTTCTCCTTCGCAGCAGCCTCCTGTTCCTTGTCCGACTTCTTGCCCTTCTCCTTGGCTTTCTTCTCCCGCTCGGCCTTCTCGCGGGCCTTCTTCTGCTCCTCCTCGAGGGCCTTGCGCAGTTCGTAGTCCTCCTTGCTCAGGCGGAACTTGTCGTAGGCATCCTGATTGAGGAAGACGAGCATCACGTCGCTCAGCGAACCCCACGAAGCGTGGGCCCGCATGCCGTAGCGGTCGGTCTCGAAGAGGATGGCATTGCCGTCGAGCACCCACCGCGGCGACGAACTGAAGTAACCGCTGCGGGTCAGGTTCGTGATCTCACCGCCCTCGGCGCTGACCAGACCGATATCCGAATAGGGGTCGTGGCGGTTGCCGATGAACTCGAGGGCAAACCACCGCCCGTCGGGCGACCAGCGGTAGTCGAAGCCGCCGCCGGTCCCGTACCACGTGCTGCCGTCGGTGACCTGGTGCACCTTCTTCGAGTCGAGATCGACGACCATCAGCCGGTTGCGGTCCTCGATGAAGGCCAGCTGCTTGCCGTCGGGCGAGAACTGCGGGCAGGTACGCTCGAGTTTCGACTCGGGCAGCAGCCGCTCCTCGCGGAGCACCGTCGCGTTGGGGAATCCTTTCTCCTCATCGCGCACGATCGTCGCCCGATAAAGGTCCCATTTGCCGTCCCGCTCGCTGGCATAGACCAGCGTCCGGTTGTCGGCGCCCCACGTCACGTCGCTCTCCGTGGCGGCCGTCTCGGTCACCCGCTTCGTCGTGCCGTACTCGACCGAGGTCACGAAGAGTTCGCCGCGCACCGTGAAGGCGATCTGCTTGCCGTCGGGCGACACGGCCGGGTCCGAAGCCCCGGAGGTGAAGTGGAAGATGGTCTCCTGCCCGGCATCGTCGCGCGTAAGGTCGATCACCACCTTGCGGGGCTTGCCGCCGGCCGGCTGGGTATAGATCTCGCCGTTGTAGGCATAGCACAGCGTGCCGTTGTCACCCACCGAAAGGAAACGCACGGGATGCGTGCGGAAATGGGTCACGGCAGTTGCCTCGGCCGGGTTGTCCAGCGGGAACGAGTAGACGTTGAACGACCCTCCGTCGCGCTCGCTGAGGAAGTAGACCTGCGCCCCGTCGGGTGAAAGCACCGGATTGCGGTCCTCGCCGGCTCGCTGCGTCAGATTGACGTGGCTGCCGTCGGCCGGACGGTAGAGCCAGATATCGCGGGTGATCGACGAGGTATGGTGCTTGCGCCACTCGTCCTCACCGCCTTTGCGGTCCTGATAGAGAAAAAAGCTGCCGTCGCGGCCGAAGCAGACCGCCTCGGCCGGAGTGCCCAGCACCTGTTCGACACGTCCGCCCCCCACGGGCACACGATAAAGTTCGGGCATCGAAGATTTCGGGAACAGGGCACTGGCGGCCGGATCCTGGATCGAGGCTACGAAAAGAACATATTCCCCATCGGGAGAGAAGGCCGTGGAGACCTCCGAGGCGGAATTGAAGGTGATCCGCCGGGCGGGACCGCCCTCGGACGACATGACATATAGGTCGGAACCGCCTTCGCGGTTGCTGGCAAAGGCGATCCGCGTCCCGTCGGGACTCCAGACGGGGCTCGATTCATACGACTCCTGCGTGGTCAGCTGCACGGCCTTGCCGCCGTCGGCCGCCACCTTGTAAATATCGCCCTTGTAGCAGAAGGCGATCTGCTGCCCGTCGGGCGAAATCTTCACATCGCGCAGCCACAGCGGCTCGGCGGCAAGCGCCCATTCCGCCGCCAGGCCGAGGGCCATACAGAGAAACAGCTTCTTCATCGGTTCTTGGTTTTTGCGGTAAAACTGGAATTATTCCGTGCTAAGATAGGAATTTATCCGCGAAAAGCCCGCGAATCGACCCCGAAAATGCGTCCTTGAAGCCCGGGCCGCACCGCGCGCTCCGCCCGGCGGGGACACAACGAATCACCGGCCGAGTACGTCCCAGAACCGCGCGGGGAGGTGGATGTTCTCCACCCGACGGGCCGCTTCGAACAGCGGAGCGATCTCCGCGGGCGTGAAACCCGCAATCCCGCAGCCGATCTCCGTGACGAGAAACGTCATCCGGGGATGCTGCCGGGCGAAACCGATGAACTCGTCCACATAGGGACGGATCGTCTCCACTCCGCCCTGCATGGTGGGGATGGCATAGCTCTCTCCCTGCAGCCCAACCCCCTGTCCCCAGACGGCCCCGAACTTCAGGCTGGCCAACCGGGCAGCACCTCCGCCGTGCATGCCCGCCAGGTTGCTGCCGAATACGAATATCTCCCCGGGCCGAAGCTCCGTGATGCGGTCAGGTGTCGTTCTCATAGTGATGCGTTTTGTTGTAAAGATACAAAAAAATACAACCGCCGCGACAGGAGTATTTCGCAGCAAACAAGCCATTACCCCGTCCGTCGGGTATTGTGTACGGGATCGGTATTGGATTGACTTCCAAAAGATATCCGAACGAGTTCACCCGTTTGTCCGCCCGTCCATCCCTGGTCTCGCACCGTTTCCGCCAATAAATATAAGATTATCAGAAAAACAAGCACAAAAAATGACAGACTCCGCAAAAGGTCTTACGGATGAACCCTTCCGCAAAGTCTGTCACTTTTTATTCGGCAAGCGCAAATCAGATTCTCTTAAATGTATATGTTATTGCTGCTTTATAACCGTCATCGTCTATTTCCTCGAAAAGGACGAGTTGCGTTTTCGTTAATTGTTCGATTTTAAATGTCCCATTATATTCATATTCTTGGGGAATTGTCAAAACATTGTTTGAGATAGAATATTTTAAGGGCCATTCTTCCTGCAATTGGTTGTTTTCATAATAATTAAAACTTTTGTATGTGCCCGATCCATCCTCATTGAATGTGTAGGTGTAATAGAACCCGTAATCGTCGTTCACATCATCGATCGGATAGGTTATATCCTTATCAAATTTACCTTCTCCTGGCACAATTTCATAGCCGACCTCACGTGTAATCTGCCATGTTCCGACGATCGACGCATCTTTGTTATCGTCTTTGTCATCATCGGAGCATGCCGAAAACGAGACTGCCGCAAACAGAGCGGCCGCAAAGAAAAACAACTTTTTCATTGTTGTAATAAGTTTTTGTTTGTCGTCCCAGCACCCGTACGACGGTTAAAGTTTGGGTAAAAAAACAGAAAGCGCGGTGCTGAAAACTTATTTAGTCAAACAGGTCGTAGGAAACCTAAGGTATAAATAAGCAACAACACCACGCCTATATCCACGAATGGATATGACGCGGCAAGATGTTAGCCTTTCTCTACCTTATCCGAATTTCCTACGTTCGTTTGACGAGAATAAGCTACACTTTCCGTGTATTCAATATGTTACTGCAAAAGTAACACATTCGGCGGAAAATGCAAAACATCTTGCCCGTTCGGGTGTTGTTGCTCGTATTTATGATTCTATGGTGCAAGCATAGCCGTATTTATTCAGTCGTTACATAAAAACAGACCCTGCAGTCGGTCATCAGTCCGTCTGGCAAAGTCTGCGCCTTGATTCGCCCCTTTTGCTCGGCAACAATCATCTGCGGGGTAAATTCCTCCTCATTCATCTCTTTCGCCAGAATCTTCCCGTTGTACTCGGATTCATATTTCAGCATGATCTGGCGAATCAACTGTCGATTCGGACAGTTGGGTTTGGGTTGGTTGGTGTCAAAATTCCAGAATTTGGGATCGACCGACACACCCAGACTCTTCATCGTCCGTTTACGATCCTTCGTAATGCGCAACATGAGCGGATGCTCCCCGTTGGCGAGGGTCTTGCTTTTGAAGCAAATGACTGAAATTGTGGCGTCCATAGCCTTTTGGCGGTTTACACCACGGTTTACACACCCTGCGTAAAATGCCGCAAAAACGGGGTCGGAAGCCCCTGCGCGAACAACCTGCCAGAAACGAAAAAGGCTCGGCAATCGTCAGATTGTCAAGCCTTTTCTTCAGTCGGGGTGACTGGATTCGAACCAGCGACCACACGCCCCCCAGACGTGTACTCTAACCGGACTGAGCTACGCCCCGATCCTTGCCCTCCGGGAGAATTACCTCTCCGTTTGGGATTGCAAATATAGTACTTTTTTCAGAAACAAACACATTTCTGCCATATTTTTTTCTATTTTTGCGGAAATGAAACGAATTTCACTCCTCCTGGCCCTCCTGACCGCCCTCTGCTTCGGCAGTTGCGGCACTCCCCGGCTCGATCCCGGGGCCTTCACCGAGACCATATATGCCCCGGCCTACGCCACGGGATTCGACATACGCGGGCTCGCCGCCGACAGTCTGTCGCTCGCGGACCGAAGCGCAGCCTCCGAGGCCCCGACACTCATCACCGTCCGCAACCCGTGGCAGGGAGCATCCGACATCGAGCAGCACCTGCTCGTCCTGCGGGGCGACGCCGAAGCTCCCGCCGCATTCAACGGCACCGTGGTCCGCGCCCCGGTCGAGCGCGTCGTCTGCATGTCTTCGGGACACATCGCCTTCTTCGACGCCTTAGGAGAGACCGACCGCATTTCGGGCGTTTCGGGCATCGACTACATCTCCAATCCGCGCATTCAGGAGAACCGGCAGGCCGGGAAGGTCCATGACATCGGGTTCGACTCGAACATCGACTTCGAACGGCTGGCCTCGATGCGGCCCGGCATCGTCCTGCTCTACGGCGTAACGGGAGAAAACGTCGCCGTGACGGGCAAGCTCCGCGAATTGGGCATACCTTATGTATATGTGGGCGACTATGTCGAGAACTCCCCGCTCGGAAAGGCCGAATGGCTCGTTGCGATTGCCGAACTCTGCAACCGGCGCGAGACCGGCACCGACACGCTGCGACACATCGCAGCCCGCTACGAGGCACTGAAGGCCACCCCGGCTGCCGGCCGCCCGAAGGTGATGCTCAACACCCCCTACCGCGACACATGGTTCATGCCGCCACGCAGCAGCTACATGGTCCGCCTCGTGGAGGATGCCGGCGGCGCATACATCTACCCGCAGAACGACACGAACGCCTCGCAACCCATCGACATGGAGGAGGCCTACCTGCTGGCCCGCCAGGCCGACGTGTGGATCAACGTCGGGGGCTGCAACACGCTCGCGGAGCTGACGGCGCAGAATCCGAAATTCGCCGACGTGCCGGCCGTGAAGGAGCGCCGCGTCTTCAACAACAACCGCCGCCAGACCCCGTCGGGCGGCTCCGATTTCTGGGAGTCGGGCAACGTCCGTCCCGACCGGATTCTCCGCGACCTGCGCACCATCTTTTCCGGTGGGGACGCCGACTCGCTGTGGTACTACAAACGCCTCGAATAGACGATGAACCGCACGGCCCTCCTCTTCACGCTGCTGACGCTGCTCACCGCCGCACTCTTCGTCGCCGACCTCGCCTCGGGCTCGGTTCCCGTTGCCGCCGGTGATGTCTGGGCCGCCCTGACCGGAGGCGTGTGCGACCCCGCCACGCGGGACATCATCCTCAAGATCCGTCTGCTGAAGGCCGTCATGGCCGTTGCCGCCGGTGCTGCACTGGCCGCCAGCGGACTGGAGATGCAGACCCTCTTCCGCAACCCGCTGGCCGGGCCCTACGTGCTGGGCGTCAGTTCGGGCGCTTCGCTCGGCGTGGCGATCTTCCTGCTCGGGGCTCCACTGCTCGGAATCGGAAGCCATGCCTTCGTCCAATCGCTCGGCATCGCCGGCGCCGCCTGGCTCGGGTCGGCTCTCGTGCTGGCGCTGATCATGGCCGTCAGCCGCCGGATCAAGGACATCATGGTGATCCTGATCCTCGGCATGATGTTCGGCTCGGGGGTGAGCGCCGTAGTCGAAATCCTGCAGTACCTCTCGAACGAAAACGCCCTCAAGTCGTTCGTCATCTGGACAATGGGATCGCTGGGCGACGTCACGGGGAGCCAGCTGGCCCTCGTGCTGCCGATCGTCGGGGCGGGTCTCGTACTCGCGGTCGCAGTGATCAAACCCCTGAACCTGCTGCTGCTCGGCGAAAACTATGCCCGCACGATGGGGCTCAACGTACAGCGGGCCCGGACGCTGATCTTCCTCTCGACGGTTCTGCTGGCCGGAACCATCACGGCCTTCTGCGGGCCGGTCGGTTTCATCGGCCTGGCCGTGCCCCACATCGCCCGCATGCTCTTCGCCTCGGCCGACCACCGCATCCTGATGCCCGGTTCGATGCTCACGGGTGCCGCACTGCTGCTGGTCTGCGACCTGGCGGCCAAGCAGCTGGCGCTCCCGATCAATACGCTCACGGCCCTGTTGGGCATCCCGGTCGTGATCTTCGTCGTCACCCGTAACCGCACCCTCTTCTGATGAGCCTCACACTCCACCGCATCTCGCTCGCCTACGGCAGCCGCACCCTGCTGCAGGAGGTCTCGGCCGAATTCGCCGACCGCACCCTAACGGCCCTGATCGGCCGCAACGGCACGGGCAAGAGCACCCTGCTGCGCGCCGTCGCCGGACTGGGACCGCTTGCCGGCGGCCGCATCGACCTGTGCGGGGAGCCGCTCGACACCCTCACGCCGCAACGACGAGCCGCAACGATCTCGTTCGTCACCACCGACAAGGTGCGGATCGCCAACCTCACGTGCGAAGCCGTCGTGGCCCTGGGACGCGCTCCCTACACCGATTGGATCGGCCGCCTGCACGAGGAGGACCGCCGCATCGTGGCCCGCTCGCTCGAACTGGTCGGCATGGGCGGCTTTGCCCGCAAGACGATGGACCGCATGTCCGACGGCGAATGCCAGCGGGTCATGATCGCCCGGGCGCTGGCACAGGACACCCCCGTGATCCTGCTCGACGAACCCACGGCGTTCCTCGACCTGCCGAACCGCTACGAACTGGCGACGCTCCTCGGCAGGCTGGCCCACGACGAGGGCAAGTGCATCCTCTTCTCGACCCACGATCTTGACGTCGCCCTCTCGCTCTGCGACGGAATCGCCCTGATCGACACGCCGCACCTGCACCATCTCCCCTGCGATGAAATGGTGCGCAGCGGACTGATCGAGCGGCTTTTCGCCGGAGAGAGCGCCTGCTTCGACGCCGCGACCCGCACCGTACGGTTGCGCTGACCGGCCCGCCGACGGCGGCAGAGCCTCTACGGTCCGTCCCGCAGCCGCCGCTCCGGACGACACCGGGCCGTTTTGCCGCTCTTTTTCACATTTTTTCACCACTTTTTTTGCACAAGTCACTTTTTTGCTTACCTTTGCACCGCTAAAGCAACCCGTTTACGGGAGGCGATAGTGGTAAAGGCCCATTCGTCTATCGGTTAGGACGCAAGATTTTCATTCTTGAAAGAGCAGTTCGATTCTGCTATGGGCTACAAACGAGGGGTGCCGGAAAGCGGCGCGCCGCCTGTAAGAAGGCCGAACGGAAAAGGCAGGAAACCGGAGGAGACCGGACCCGCAAGGAGGCTGGAAGGGGCGGAGGCGAAGCCGGAAGGTGCTCTACGGGTGTTGAAAAGACGAGGAGCGGGCCCCGGTCCATCCGAAAGCAGCTACGGCTGTCGCAACAAGCAGACTGAAAAAATAAAAAAAATAAACTTACACGAATTATGGCAAACCATAAGTCCTCGAAGAAAAGAATCCGTCAGACGGCGACCAAGCGCGCACACAACCGCTTGTTCCACAAGACGGCCCGCAACGCCGTGAAGGCTCTGCGTACGACGACCGAGAAGAGCGCAGCCGAAGCGCTCCTGCCGAAGGTTACGTCGATGCTCGACAAGCTGGCCAAGCACAACATCATGCACAAGAACAAGGCTGCCAACCTGAAGAGCGCCATCCAGCTTCACGTGAACGCACTCTAATTCTGCGGGATCGGCGGGAATCCGCTTTCAAGCAAAAAGCTGACTTTTCAAAGTCAGCTTTTTTTGTTCGCCGAAGTCCGGCACTCTTGTCCGGAGGACGGGACTTTCCAAGAGAGGAGGCTACCGGATCGTTCGGACTTGCGGGCATGGAGGTAGGACCGCGCATCCCCAGATCCGCCCGAAGGGCCCCGTGCGGCTGCAGCCTGAAAACGCCGCCGCCCCGGACGTACCTCGCGATACGGCCGGGGCGGCGCAATACAGCAGATTGCTACTTGAGGGCGTCGATGACGGCCGCGATCCGGTCGAAGACCTCGTCCATCGTACCCACGCCGTCCACCGATGCATACTTGTTCTGCCCGGCGTAGTAATCGGCCACCACGGCCGTCTGCTTGTGGTAGACGTCCAGCCGGCCGCGGATCACCTCCTCCGAGGCATCGTCGGCGCGGCCCGAATCCTTGCCGCGGAGCAGGATCCGGCGGACCAGCTCCTCCTCCGGAACATGGATGTCCACCATGATATCGACCTTCAGGCCCTCCTTGGCCAGGATCTTGTCGAACTCCTCGGCCTGCACTGTCGTGCGGGGGAATCCGTCGAAGATGCAGCCCTTGGCATCCTTGTGCTCGGAGACGTAGTTGGCGATCATGCCGATGACGATCTCATCGGGTGCCAGCTTGCCCTCCTTGATATACTGTTCCATGCTGCGGCCCAGCTCCGTACCGCGGCGGATCTCGTCACGGATCACCTCGCCCGTCGAGACGTGGTCGATGCCGTAATGTTCCTTCAGACGCTGCGCCTGCGTACCTTTTCCGCAGCCCGGAGCACCGAATAAAACGATGTTTATCATAACCGAATCCGTTTTTGTGATTGTTCGGACAAAATTACTGTAATTTTTGAGAAACGGCAAAGAATCGTTAGATTTGTAAAAAATTTCACATTCCCATGGAAGCCAAGAAACGCACCGAGATCGCCACGCTGGGCGAGTTCGGACTCATCGACCTGCTGACGCAGGATTTTCCCGCACGGAACGCCTCGACCCTGCGGGGTGTCGGCGACGATGCCGCCGTGATCATGCCCCCGGCCGGTGAGGCGATGCTCTGTACGACCGACACCTTCTTCGAGGGGATCGATTTCGACCTCACCTACTTCCCGCTCAAACACCTGGGATACAAGGTCGTGACGGCGGCCATCAGCGACCTGCTGGCCATGAACGCCCGTCCCTCGCAGCTGACCGTCTCGCTGGGCGTCTCGTCCAAGTTGCCCGTAGAGGCCCTGCAGGACCTCTACGAAGGGATACGCTTCGCCTGCAAGGAACAGGAGATCGACCTTGTCGGCGGCGACACGCGGGCCTCGATGAACGGGCTGACGATCGGCCTGACGGCCCTGGGGCATGCCCCGCAGGAGCAGATTGTCCACCGCAGCGGAGCCCGGCAGAACGACCTGGTCTGCCTGACGGGCAACCTCGGCGCCGCCTACATGGGCCTGCGGCTGCTCGAGCGCGAAAAGCGCGTCCTTTCCGACGTCAAGAACCCCGAACCGCAGTTCAAGGGCTACGAATACCTGCTCGAGAAGTACCTCAAGCCCCGCCCGCGCACCGACATCATCGAAGCGCTGCGTGAGGAGCAGATCCTCCCCACGTCGATGATCGACCTCTCGGACGGGCTCGCGAGCGACCTCATGCAGCTCTGCAAGGCCTCGCAATGCGGCGTACGAATCTACCTCGACCGGATTCCGATCGCACGGCAGACCTCGGCGCTGGCCGACGAGATGCACATGGACCCGGTCGTGGCGGCGCTCAACGGAGGCGAAGACTACGAACTGCTCTTCACCGTGCCGCTCGCCATGCAGGAGCAGGTGATGCGGCTCGGGCTGGTGGACGTCATCGGCCACATCACCCCCGCATCGACAGGCGCCTTCCTGGTCACCCCCGACGGACAGGACATCCGCCTCCGGGCCCAGGGGTTTCCCGAGAAGTAAAAAAAGACGCTGAAAATTACCATCATTGGGAAATTCTTCCTATCTTTGCGGTCCCGAAAAGGGATTAACCATTAATCAAAAGGTATTATGAACAATTACGAAACCGTTTTCATTGTCACGCCGGTCCTCTCGGATGCACAGGTGCAGGAGGTCGCTGACAAATTCCAGGGCGTCATCACCGAGAACGGCGGTCAGATTGTGAACAAGGAGTCGTGGGGGCTTCGCAAGCTCGCATACCCCATTCAGAAGAAGACCACCGGGTTCTACTTCCTGATGGAGTTCACGGGCGAGGGCTCGCTCATCAACACGCTCGAGACGCAGTACCGCCGCGACGAGCGCGTGATCCGTTTCTTAACTTTCAAGCAGGACAAGTACGCCGTAGAGTATTCGGAGAAACGTCGTGCAAAACTTTCTAACAAGCAGGAGGAGTAAACCATGGCACAGGAGAACAAAGCACAGTCGGAAATCCGTTACCTCAATCCCGTATCGGTAGACGTCAAGAAGAAGAAGTACTGCCGCTTCAAGAAACTCGGCATCAAGTACGTTGATTACAAGGACGGCGAATTCCTCAAGAAGTTCCTCAACGAACAGGGCAAGATCCTTCCCCGCCGACTGACGGGTACCTCGCAGAAGTTCCAGAAGAAGGTCGCACAGGCCGTGAAGCGTGCGCGTCACCTCGCCATTCTGCCCTTCGTAACCGATTGTATGAAATAATTTAAGGAGGACATTACAATGGAAGTCATTCTGATCAAAGATATGGAGAATCTGGGCTACGCCAACGACATCGTGAACGTGAAGCCCGGTTATGCAAACAACTACCTGATCCCGCAGGGCATCGCCAAGGCCGCCACGGCTACGGCCAAGAAGGTGCTGGCCGAGAACCTGCGCCAGCGTGCCCACAAGGATGCCAAGATCCTTGCCGACGCACAGGCTCTGGCCGAGACGATCGCCAACCTGCCGCTGTCGCTGGCTGTCAAGGCCGAGGAGGGCAAGCTCTTCGGTACGGTGACCGCTGCCGACCTGGCCGAGGCTCTCGCCGCCAAAGGCATCACGGTGGATCGCAAGCAGATCAGCGTCGATGCGATCAAGACCGTCGGCGAGTACGAGGCTACGGCCCGCCTGCACAAGGAGGTCAAGGCTACGATCAAATTCTCGGTTACCACTGCAGAATAAGGTCGCAAGCGACTCATCAAGCAAAAGAGCTTTCCTCGCGGGAAAGCTCTTTTTTCGTTTTCATTGGTCTGGATCGGCATGCGGCCAGGCCCGAAAGGCTCTGCCGGCACGACGTGTACGGAGGATCTGCAGCCCGGAATCCGGCAACCACGCAAACCGGCGGCACGGAAGCAAGATCTCCGTTGTTCCGACACTGTGTCCGTCAGAATCCCTGCCCACAAAACCGTTCCAAAGCGTCCCCACAGTGCCCCGAGGGAGAGGGGCTGCCGGGGAGAGCGAATCCAATTCCGCGCGTGCCACACCCTGCATCGAGCCGGACTCCGGGGTGCCTTCCTCACTGAAGTTCCGGCCCATAGATGCTTCCCAGAGTCCGTTGCCGCGTCTCCTCGCTCCACCCCGCCCAACCGTCAGCCGATCTCAAGCATTCCCCGCCAACACTCCGCTCCAGCAAGGCATAAAAAAGGGCCGCAGACTTCCGTCCGCGGCCCTCGGTTCGGGATCACTCCCCCTGCGGGAAGTTACTCCTTGTCTTCCTTCTTGGCGGCAGCCTCCATGGCGCTCTTCAGAGCAGCCAGGCCGGCGATGTCACCCAGCGTCGTCTTCTCAACCGAAGCGTTGATCTTCTTCACGGTCGATTTCGTAGCATCGGCAGCAGCACGCTTCTCAGCCTTCTCGGCAGCAACAGCCTCACGACGTGCATCGTCGTAGGTGCGCAGGTGCGAGAGGGTGATGCGCTTGGTGGCCTTCGAGAACTCGATCACCTTAAAGTTGAGCTTGTCGCCCACCTTCGGGGTCGTACCGTCCTCCTTGACCAGCTGGCGGGCCGGGCAGAAGCCCTCGATGTTCTCGCCCAGAGCGACAACGGCGCCCTTGTCGGTCATCTCGGTAATCGTACCCTCGTGGATGCTCTCAACCGGGAACTGAGCCTCGAAGCCGTTCCAGGGGTTCTCCTCCAACTGCTTGTGGCCCAGCGAGAGGCGACGGTTCTCCTTGTCGATCTCGAGTACGACCACATCGATGTCGGCACCGACCTGCGTGAACTCGCCCGGGTGCTTCACCTTCTTGGTCCAGCTCAGATCCGAGATGTGGATCAGGCCGTCGATGCCCTCCTCGATCTCGACGAATACGCCGAAGTTCGTGAAGTTGCGCACCTTGGCCGTGCACTTCGTGCCGACGGGGTACTTGGTCTCGATGTTCTCCCACGGATCGGGCGTCAGCTGCTTGATGCCGAGCGACATCTTGCGCTCCTCACGGTCGAGGGTCAGGATAACGGCCTCCACCTCGTCACCGACCTTCATGAACTCCTGGGCCGAACGCAGGTGCTGGCTCCACGACATTTCGGATACGTGGATCAGACCCTCTACACCCGGAGCGATCTCGACGAATGCGCCGTAGTCAGCCATGACAACGACACGGCCCTTGACCTTGTCGCCGACCTTGAGATTGGGATCGAGAGCCTCCCACGGATGCGGGGTGAGCTGCTTCAGACCCAGGGCGATACGCTTCTTCTGGTCGTCGAAGTCGAGGATCACAACGTTGATCTTCTGATCGAGCGAAACGATCTCCTCGGGGTGGTTCACGCGGCCCCACGAAAGGTCGGTGATGTGGATCAGACCGTCCACACCGCCCAGATCGACGAATACGCCGTAGGAGGTGATGTTCTTGACGGTACCCTCGAGGATCTGACCCTTCTCGAGCTTCGACATGATGACCTGCTTCTGGGCCTCGAGCTCGGCCTCGATGAGGGCCTTGTGCGAAACGACCACGTTGCGGAACTCCTGATTGATCTTCACCACCTTGAACTCCATGGTCTTGTCTACATAGATGTCGTAGTCGCGGATGGGCTTCACGTCGATCTGCGAACCGGGGAGGAAGGCCTCGATGCCGAAGACATCGACGATCATGCCGCCCTTGGTGCGGCACTTGATGTAACCCTTGATGATCTCGTCCTTCTCCAAGGCCTCATTGACACGATCCCAGCTCTTGAGCTGACGGGCCTTCTTGTGCGAGAGAGCCAGCTGGCCGTTCTTGTCCTCGGCCGACTCGACGTAGACCTCGATCTTGTCACCGACCTTCAGATCGGGATTGTAGCGGAACTCCGATACGGGGATCACGCCCTCGCTCTTGTAGCCGATGTTCACCAGCACCTCGCGCTTGGTGATGGCCGTTACGGTACCCTCGACCACTTCGCCGACAGCGACGTTCGAAAGCGTCTTGTCATAAGCCTCGGTGATCTGCTCCTTGGGCTGATCGTACACGCCCAGATCGTTCTCGAAGGCGTTCCAGTCGAAATTCTCGTTTGCGACCACGTTCTTTACTTCTTCCATTGTGGAAATTGAATTTTGCGATACAATCGCTCGTTAAACGGTTAATAATTAAGTTCATACCCGCACCGACGCACACGACGTGTACGCGCGCGGGACTGCAAAGATATATCTTTTTCGTTGAAAATCAAAAATTTCAGTCTTTTTTCAGTCCTTCTGCCGCGGAGTGCGTCCGAAGCCGGCTCAACGCGGGTTCGCTCCGGCACGGACGATGCGCTGCCGCGGGCGGTTGTCGGGCTCGATCGGCGACTTTCCGTCGAGTTCTCCGAGCAGTACGCCGGCCACCTTCTCTCCGGTAATCCGCCCGTCGGATCCGTTCAGGTCGCGGTAGTTCCTAAAGACATAGTCGTTGAGGGCTACCCGATAGCCGCGTCCCTCGCGCAACTGCGGGAAACGCACATCGAAGGCGCTGTCTCGCACATCGACGAGGATCTCGTAGGGAGTTGTCGAGATGAGATCGATCCGGTGGGCCTCCTTGCGGTTCTCCGTATCGTTGTACTTGGTAAGGATCATGCGCCGCATGTCGGCTGGCGTCATCCGCATCACGGCAATCTCGGTCCCGAAAGGCTCGAGGTCATATACCCGTGCGGTGCTCATGCCGCCGGCCGGGATCGAATCGATCCGCACACCGCCCACATGATAGAAGCCCACCTCGGCACCCGCCCTGTCGGCCACCGCACGGGCCATCCAGTTGGCAACGCCCCAGCCGTCGGCCGGCCGGGCGAATTCGCCCACCGGACGGTTCAACTCCGGGTCGGCATAATAGCGCTCCACCTCGGCTCGATACTCCGGGTCTGCCTCATAACCGGCCAGCGGCACGATCCGGAAGTCACTCCCCACGACCTTTCCTCCCCGCAGACGGATTGTCGTCACACCGACATTCGAGAGGTTCTTCCCCGTCTGGGTCATGAGCGTACCGTTGATCACCGTATCGCACTCGACATGCGTATGTCCGCCGATCACCACGTCGAACAGGCCGCAGCGTCCGAGCAGTTCGGCATCGCGGTCGTCGCCCATGTGCGAGAGGAGTACCAGCACGTCCACCTTCGGGCGCAATTCGGCACCGACCTCCATGGCCCGCTGCTGCGGGTCGGGGAAACGCAGCCCCTCGAAACTCGAGGCATTTCCGGCCGGATGGCCCGGGCCCTCGTAGTTGGTCACCGCACCGACCAAGCCGATCTTCACCCCGTCACGCTCAATGACGGTGACGGGCGGCAGGGACGGGAAGGTACACGTGTCGCTGACGACATTGGCGCAGACCACCTCGAAATCCATGCTGTCGATCATGCGGCCGAGGAAGGCCTGCCCGCGGTCGAACTCGTGGTTGCCGAGCGTCGCCGCGTCGTATCCGAGCCGGTTCATCAACGCGATGACCGGCATGCCGGGCGTCGGGGCCAGATCGACGTAGGCATTGCCCGTCCAGCGGTCGCCGGCATCGACGAGCACCGCCCCGGGCACCGTATCGCGGCAGGCGGCGACGGCTGCAGCCAGTTGCGGGAAGTATTGGATTCTGGCGTGCATGTCGTTCGTGGACAACAGCACGAGCATCTGCTCGCGAGGCGAGCAGGCGGCCGCCGCCAGCATCAGGGCGAGCAGGGCCGAACGGGTCCATCTTTTCATCATAGGCTTTTACAAACTGCTTTCCGAGTTGCCAAAGTTACAAATAATTTCTACCTTTACACAGCATAAAGCAAAACCTCGATCCATGAGCGATACGATCAAAATCATCTGCGACAACCTCGGCGGCGAGCTGGAAGTGCCGATGGGAACGACGTTGCAGAAGATCGCGGAGCGGCTCACCCCGGGCAAATACCCGTTCCTGGCCGCTTTCGTGAATAACCGCATCAAAGAACTGAACTACAGGATATACACCCCGGTGACGATCCGCTTCGTGGACATCACCTCGTTCGAAGGCATCCGCGTCTACCAGCGCACGGCCTGGTTCATTCTCCAGAAGGCCGTCCGGGACCTCTATCCCGACCGGACGCTCCACATCCGCCACTCGCTGGGACAGAGCGGCGTCTACTGCGAGATCGAAGGCATCGACGAATTCTCCCGCGAAGAGACCGACGCCCTGAAGGCACGCATGCGGGAGATCGTGACCGGCGACCTGCCCATCGAACGGCGCAAGGCCCTGACCAGCGAGGTGCGCGCCCGCTACGCTGCCGAAGGCTTCGCCGACAAGATCGCCCTGCTCGACTCGCGCCCGCGACTCTACAGCGACCTCTACACGCTGGCCGACACGGCCGGCTACTTCTACGGTTCGCTGGCCCCCTCGACGGGTTACATCCGGCTGTTCGACATCGAGCCCTACTACAACGGCTTCTATCTGGTGCTCCCGCCGCGCACCTCGCCCGACCGACTGGACCGCCATGTCCATCAGGACAAGATGTTCGGCATCTTCCGCGAATACCAGTCGTGGGTGCGCATCATGGGTGTCCCGACCGTCGGCGACGTCAATTCGAAGGTCCTCGCGGGCGACGCCGGCGGCATGATCAAGCTGGCCGAGGCCTTCCACGAGCGGAAATTCGCCGAAATAGCCGACGCCATCGCCGAGGCGAACCTCTCGCGCGGGACCCGCGTGGTGCTCATCTCGGGACCCTCGTCGAGCGGCAAGACCACCTCGGCCAAACGGCTGGGCATCCACCTGGGCGTGCTCGGACTGAGCCCCGTGCTGATCTCGCTCGACGACTACTTCGTCGATCGCGAGAAGACCCCGAAGGACGAGAACGGCGACTACGACTACGAGGCGCTCGAAGCCATCGACCTCGAACTGTTCAACGACCACCTGCGCCGCCTGATGCAGGGCGAAAGCGTCGATATCCCGCGCTACAACTTCATCACCGGACGCCGCACGTGGCACAACGCCCCGCTGACGCTCGACGAGCGGTCGATCCTCATCATCGAGGGGATCCACGGGCTCAACCCGCGGCTGACCCCCTCGATTCCCGAACAGCAAAAGTTCCGCATCTACATCTCGTGCTTCACATCGGTGGCGATGGACAACCTCTCGCGCATCGCCACCACGGACAACCGCCTGCTGCGCCGCCTGACGCGCGACTACACGCAGCGGGGTTCCGACGCGCTGGCCACCCTCTCGCGCTGGGCCTCGGTCCGCCGCGGCGAGGAGAAGCACATCTTCCCCTATCAGGAGAATGCCGACGTGATGCTCAACTCGTCGCTCTTCTACGAGATCTCGGTCCTGCGGCCCTTCGCCGAGAAAATTCTCCGCGAAGTACCCGACACGGTGCCCGAATACGACGAGGCGCGGCGCATGCTCAAGTTCCTCGACAACTTCATCCCCATCGCCCCCGACGAGATCCCGCCGACGTCGATTCTCCGGGAGTTCATCGGCGGCAGCAGCTTCAAATACTGACCCGCGCCAACCTGCCTGAAATTCATGAACAACCGCCTGCTCTTCACACTCGCCGCGCTGCCGCTTGCCGCACAGGGAACGGCCGGGGAGAAAAAGGAGGCCGCCGCCCCAAACGGAGACCCGCGGCCGAACATACTTTTCTTCCTGGTCGATGACATGGGGTGGCAGGACACCTCGGTGCCCTTCCACGACGAGCGCACGCCGCTCAACGACCGATACCACACACCCAACATGGAGCGGCTGGCCCGCATGGGCGTCCGCTTCACGCAGGCCTACGCCTGCGCCGTCTCCTCACCGTCACGCTGCAGCATCCTCTCGGGCATGAACGCCGCACGGCACCGCGTGACCAACTGGACACTTGACTACGGGCGCCAGACCGACGCTTCGAGCGACGTGCTCGAGCTGCCCGACTGGAACTGGAACGGCATCCAGCCCGACACCGTCGTCTCGGCGCACAACACGCAAAACGCCACCCCCGTGACGACGCTCCCGCAGCTGCTTCGCGAGAACGGCTACTACACGATCCATTGCGGCAAGGCCCACTTCGGAGCCAAGACCACGGCCGGGGCCGACCCCCTTGCGATGGGGTTCGACGTCAATATCGCCGGCGGGGCCAACGGCGCCCCCGGGAGCTATCTGGCAAAACGGAATTTCGGACAGGGTTCGCCCCAGGAAGTGCTCGGGCTCGAAAAGTATTTCGGCGAGGATCTCTTCCTGACCGAGGTACTGACCCGCGAGGCGATCGAGGCGCTGAAGGTGCCCGTCTCCCGCCGCCAGCCTTTCTACTTATATATGGCCCACTATGCAGTCCACGCGCCCTACGACGAGGACACCCGCTTCACTGCCCGCTACCGGGGGCGCTACGACAGGCAGTTCGACGCCCCGCTCAACGAGAGCGAGACGCGCTACGCCGCCCTGGTCGAGGGGATGGACAAGAGCCTGGGCGACCTGCTCGACTTTCTGGAGCAGTACCCCGAAACGGCCCGCAACACGATCATCCTCTTCATGTCCGACAACGGCGGACAGGGACTCAACAACACCCGACAGGGTGTCGAGAACCGCGACCCGAACTATCCGGCACGCGCCGGCAAGGGATCGGCCTTTCTGGGCGGCGTCCGCGAACCGATGATGGTCTCGTGGCCGGGCGTCGTCGCGGGCGGCACGTCGTGCGACCAGCCGGTGATGATCGAGGACTTCTTCCCGACGATCCTCGAACTGGCCGGCATCGGGCGCTGCACCACGCGGCAGACGGTCGATGGCCGGAGCTTCGCCGGGGTGCTGCGCAACCCCCGGAAGCGTTACGAGCGCCCGATCGTCTGGCACTTCCCCAACCTGTGGGGCGAGACCCAGAATCAGGAGGAGGGCTACGGAGCCTATTCGGCCTACCTCGAGGGCGACTACCACCTGATCTATACCTGGGAGACGGGCCGGCTGCGTCTCTACGACATCCGGCACGACATCGGCGAGCAGCATGACCTGGCTGCCGAGCGCCCCGAAACGGTCCGCCGCCTGGCGCGCCGCCTCTCGCAGCGGCTGCGCGAAGCCGACGCACAGCGCCCTTCGTTCCGTGCGACGGGCGAACCCTGCCCGTGGCCCGACGAGGCGGCCCGCAACGCCACACACAAACAGTAACCGACCGACACAACAGCTAAATCCAAAAATATGTTCGACAAATTCTCCGGACGCCACATCGGCGTCACCCACCCCGAAGACCTGAAAGCGATGCTCGACACGATCGGCGTCGGCTCGGTCGATGAGCTGATCGCGCAGGTCATCCCCGCCTCGATCCGGCTCAAGAAACCCCTTGCCCTCCCCTCCGAGGGCATGAGCGAATACGAATTCGCCGCCCACATCCGCGCACTGGCCGACCGCAACCGCTGCCTGCGCTCATTCATCGGCATGGGCTACTACCCGTGCGCCGTACCGGCCGCCGTCTCGCGCAACGTCTTCGAGAATCCCGCCTGGTACACCTCCTACACCCCCTATCAGGCCGAGATCTCGCAGGGACGCCTCGAGGCGCTGCTCAACTTCCAGACGGCCGTCATCTCGCTCACGGGCATGGAGATCGGCAACTGCTCGCTGCTCGACGAGGGCACGGCCGCAGCCGAGGCCATGCTGATGATGTTCGCGCTGCGTTCGCGCGAGGCGGTCAAGGAGGGGCGCAACCAGCTCTTCGTGGACCGCAACATCTTCCCGCAGACGCTCGACGTGCTGCTGACGCGCAGCGAACCGTTCGGCATCGAGCTGATCATCGACGACTACAACGACTACGAGTTCTCGGGCAAGGAGTTCGGCGCCATCGTCCAGTATCCGGCCGCCGACGGCGAGATCCGCGACTACGCCGACTTCACCGCCGCGGCACATGCCAAGGGGGCCCTCGTCACGGCCGCCTGCGACCTGCTCTCGCTCGCCCTGCTGAAGGCTCCGGGCGAGTGGGGAGCCGACATCGCCGTGGGTTCCACGCAGCGTCTGGGCACCCCGATGGGCTTCGGTGGTCCCTCGGCCGGCTACATGACCACGCGCGAGACCTTCAAGCGCAACATGCCGGGCCGCATCATCGGCGTCTCGGTGGACCGTCTGGGCAACCGCGCCCTGCGCATGGCGCTCCAGATGCGCGAACAGCACATCAAGCGCGAACGCGCCACGTCGAACATCTGTACGGCCTCGGCCCTGATGGCCTCGATGGTCGGCTTCTACTGCGTCTACAACGGCCCCGAGGGGCTGCTCCGTGCCGCCCGCACGGCCCACGAGGCCGCCGAGACAGTGGCCCGCGCCCTGGAGGCCATGGACTACCGGCTCGCCTCCAGATGCTTCTTCGACACGCTTGAGGTCGAGGCCGAGGCGGCCGTCGTCCAGTCGCTCGCGCTCGAGGCCGGCATCAACTTCTACTATCCGTCGGAGGGTTCGGTACGCATGTCGTTCGACGAGGTGACAACCCCCGCCGAGATCGAGACGGTCATCGGTATCTTCAGCGCCGCCAAGGGACGCAAGGCCAAGGCCGTGAAGGCCGCCGCCGGCGAGGAGACGATTCCCGTTTCGCTGCGCCGCCAGTCGGCCTACCTGACCGAACCGGTCTTCAACCGCTACCGCTCGGAGAGCGCCCTGATGCGTTACATCAAGACGCTCGAGCTGCGCGACATTTCGCTGGCCAACTCGATGATCTCGCTCGGATCGTGCACCATGAAGCTCAACGCCGCGGCGCTCATGCAGCCGCTCTCGCTGGCCGGCTTCCAGATGATGCACCCCTTCGCCCCGGCCGATCAGGCCGAAGGCTACATGGAGCTGATCGCCGAGCTCGAAAAGGACCTGGCCACGATCACGGGCTTTGCCGCCTGCTCGCTCCAGCCCAACTCGGGCGCCGCGGGCGAATACTCCGGCCTGATGGTCATCCGCGCCTACCACCAGAGCCGCGGCCAGGGCTACCGCAACGTGGTGCTGATTCCCGCATCGGCCCACGGTACGAACCCCGCGTCGGCAGCCATGGCCGGCATGAAGATCGTCACGGTAGCCTGCGACGCGAACGGCAACATCGACGTGGCGGACCTCGAGGCCAAAGCCAAAGAGCACGCCTCGGAGCTGTGCGGACTGATGGTCACCTACCCCTCGACGCACGGCGTCTTCGAGAGCCGTATCCGCGAGATCGTCGATGCCGTGCACGACGCCGGCGGACAGGTCTACATGGACGGTGCGAACATGAACGCCCAGGTGGGACTGACCAACCCCGGCTACATCGGGGCCGACGTCTGCCACCTGAATCTCCACAAGACCTTCGCCATGCCGCACGGAGGCGGCGGCCCGGGCGTCGGCCCGATCTGCGTGGCCGAACACCTCAAGGCGTTCCTGCCGACCCACCCGATCGTCGCTACGGGCGGCGAAGAGGGCATCACGGCCGTCTCGTCGGCTCCGTGGGGCTCGGCCATGCTGCTGCCGATCACCTACGGCTACATCAAGATGCTCGGCGAGGAGGGGCTGCGCCACGCCACCGAGATGGCCATCGTCAATGCCAACTACATGTCTTCAGCCCTCAAGTCGGAATACCGCACCTACTACTCGGGTGAAACGGGCCGCGTGGGCCACGAGATGATCCTCGACCTGACGCACTTCAAGAAGGAGTACAACATCGACTGCGGCGACATCGCCCACCGCCTGATGGACTACGGCTTCCACGCCCCGACGCTCTCGTTCCCCGTGCACGAGACGCTGATGGTCGAGCCCACGGAGTCGGAGCCCAAGGAGGAGATGGACCGCTTCATCGAGGCCCTCGTCCGGATCAAGCGCGAATGCGAGGCAGCCGTCGGAGAGGCCGACAACGTCGTGGTGAACGCTCCCCATACGGCCGTTGAACTGGCCGGCGAGTGGGGACACCCCTACTCGCGCATGGAGGCCGCCTTCCCGCTCGAATGGGTGCGCCACGCCAAGTTCTTCCCCTATGTAACCAAGATCGACAACGGCTACGGAGACCGCAACCTCTGCTGCCGCAACTGCGAGTAACCCCGGCCTGCGGCCGGGAGCAGAATCCCGAAGCGGGGACCGGAGCATCGGTCCCCGCTTTTTCATCCCCGGGAGCCCCTTACGCTCCGGACGGCACGATTATTTCGGGCGATTATTTGGCAACTCGCCCCGAAGTGCTTATCTTTGTCGGGATATGCCCGCCGGCGCCGGTCTGCCGAGGAGGGAAGCAGGGGGCAATGCACGGAAACACAACAACAAAACAGAACATACACGTATGAAAGTAGAAAAGAACAAAATGGTCGGTGTGGACTACAAGCTCACCGTAGACGGACAGATCGCGGACCAGTCGCGCCCGGGACAACCCCTCGAATTCATCTTCGGCACGGGCATGCTGCTCCCGAAGTTCGAGGAGGCCATCGAAGGCAAGGAGCCCGGCGAGAAGGTAGCCTTCACGCTCGAGCCCAAGGACGGCTACGGCGAGCTGATCGCCGAGGCGATCGTGGACCTGCCGAAGAACATCTTCATGGTGGACGGCAAGCTGGCCGAGGACATCCTCTTCGTCGGCAGCCAGGTGCCCATGAGCGACGCCCAGGGCAACCGCATGATGGGCATCGTCAAGGAGGTGGGCGACGAGCACGTCAAGATGGACTTCAACCACCCGATGGCCGGCAAGACCCTCAACTTCGAGGTCGAGGTGGTCTCGGTGCGCGACGTCACGCCCGAGGACCTGCAGGGCCACTGCTCCTGCGGTTCGTGCGGCGACGGCTGCGACGACGGCTGCTGCGAGGATCACGGACACGGACACTGCAACTGCCACTAAACCGCACCGGCCGGGAACTCCCGGCCCCAAACCGACAGGACGGGACCTTCTTCGGAACGGTCCCGTCTTCCGTAACCGACCTCGTACGATGTACACCCTCGGCCAATACCTCTTCTCGCTCGACGATCCGCACGGACTGCTGCGGACGCTCGACGGTCTGGAGCCCGAAAGCGGTGCGGACAGGCGCCCCGTTCACGCCGTCGGAAACTCGGCCGCCGTCTTCCGCGTCCGCTGCGGCGGCCGGCGGATGGTCCTGCGCTGCTTCCTGCGGCCGATGCGCCACCTGCGCGAGATCTACGGAGAGCGGCTGCACGAGCGGGAGCTCTTCCTCTACACCGCCCCGGACAAGGGGTTCTGGACGGATGTCGTGCTGACCGACTGGATCGAGGGGCCGACGCTCCGCGAGGCAATCGACCGGGCCGTCGCGGATGGCGACGCGGCCCGCCTCGGGGAGCTGGCCCGGCGCTTCGACGCGCTGGCCGCCGAGCTGATCGCCGACGATACGGCCCACGGGGATCTGAAGCCCGAGAACCTGGTTGTCGGGGCGGAGGGCCAGCTCCACCCGATCGACCTCGACGCAATGTTCCTCCCCGCCTTCGCCGGGGAGCGCAGCCCCGAACTGGGCACCGCGGCCTACCAACACCCCGCCCGCACGGTAGAGACGTTCGACGAGCGGATCGACGACTACCCGGCGGCGCTGATCTCCACGGCGCTCCATGCACTGGCCGCCGACCCCGGGCTGGGCGCAAGGTACGCCGGATCGGACGGGCTGCTGTTCAACCCCGCCCGAATCCCCCGCGAGGCGGCCTATCGCGAAGTCGTCGCCCTCTTCGAACTCCGCGGCATGGCAGTGCAGTACCGCATCGCCCGCCTGCTGGAGTCCCCCGTCCCGCAGCTTCCCGGCCTCGGAGAGTTGCTCCGGGAGGCCGTCCGGATGGCAGAACGCCCCGAGAGCACTCCCGACCCCGCCGGACCACAGCCCGAACTCTTCGAGCGGGAGGGCCGCTGGGGCTTCCGCCTTGCGGGTCAGGTCGTCATTCCGCCGCTCTACGACAACGGGGTCGACTTCACGGAAGGGTTGGCAGCCGTCCGTCTCGGACAGACGTGGCACTACATCGACCCGGCGGGCCGCACCCGCCTTTCGTGTCCCGGCTGCCAGGCCGTGAAACCCTTCCGCAACGGCCGGGCGCAGATCATCCGCAACGGCCGCAGGGCTGCAATCGACCCGTCGGGACGCATCTTGGAGAATTGACACCAATTGCCTATATTTGCATCTGATTAACCAATCGACGCAATGGCTTCATTCAGACATCCAACCCCCGAAGAGATCGCCGCACTCGAAGCGCTCGGCAACTCGGCCGAGGCGTGGTCCCAGATCCGTGTGACGGAGGACTTTCGGCCGCACCAGCTTCTCCAGGCCCGCCTCGAGGGGATTGTCGAGATCGGCCCGGGCGCCCGCGTGATCCGCTCGCGCGTAAGCAACTACCGCATCGGAGAGGGATCGCTCGTCGAAGGCGTCACGGCGCTCGAATGCCGCTCGCGCTCGTCATTCGGCAACGGTGTCCCGGTAGCCACGATGAACGAATGCGGCGGCCGCACCGTGAAGATCTTCGATACGATGTCGGCCCAGATCGCCTACCTGATGGCCGTCTACCGACACCGGCCGCAAGCCATCGCCGCCCTGGAACGTATGATCGACGCGCACGCCGGGAACCGGACCTCGGAGATGGGCGAGGTGGGCCGCAACTGCCGGATCGTCGGCGCCCGCTTCATCCGCGAAGTGCGCATCGGCGACAACGTCACCGTCGATGGAGCCTCGATGCTCTGCAACGGAACGCTCTGCGACGGCGTCCGGATCGGCGTAGATGTCAAGGCCTACGACTTCATCGCGGCCGAAGGAGCCCGGATCGACAACGGGGCAACGGTCGAACGCTGCTTCGTGGGCGAGAACTGCCGTCTGGACAAGGGATTTTCGGCCGCCGAATCGCTCTTCTTCGCCAACTCCCACTGCGAGAACGGCGAGGCGGCATCGATCTTTGCCGGGCCCTACACCGTCTCGCACCACAAATCCTCGCTGCTGATCGCCGGCATGTTCTCGTTCTTCAACGCCGGCAGCGGCTCGAACCAGAGCAACCACCTGTTCAAGAGCGGCGCCGTACACCAGGCCGTGCACCCGCGCGGCTGCAAGTTCGCCTCCGGGGCCTATGTCATGTCGCCGGCCCTCGAGGGTGCCTTCACGATGGTCATGGGGCACCACACCCACCACCATGACACCTCGGCGTTTCCCTTCTCGTATCTGATCGAAAAACAGGAGCGATCGTTCCTCATGCCCGGTGCCAACCTGACGAGTTACGGCACCGTGCGCGATCTGGAGAAGTGGCCCGCACGCAACGGCCGGACCGTACGACGCGACGCGATCAACTTCGAGGCCTGCAACCCTTACCTCACCGGGGCCATGCTGCAGGCCGTGGATGCGCTCCACGGCCTCGAGGAGCAGGATCCCGATGCTGCGGAATACCCCTGCAACAAGACCGTCATCCGCGCTGCGGCACTCCGCCGCGGCCTGAAACTGTACAACAAGGCGATCGTCGCCGCCCTGGGACAGATGCTCGACCGCGGTGAATCGTCCGAACGTTACAACGGAAGCGGCCGGTGGCTCGATATCGCCGGCCAGTACGTCACCAAACGCGAGGTCGAGGCGCTGCTCGACGCCCTGGAAGAGGGCCGGATGACGACCCCCGCCGAGGTGGACAACCGCTTCCGCGTCTTCTTTGTCCACTACGGCGACTACGCCCACAGCTGGGCCGAGCAGACCTGCGCCGCCCTGCTGGGCCACACCCCGTCGGTCGGGGAGCTCAACGACTTCATCGCGGCCGGCCGCAACGCCGCCGACACACTCCGCCGCATGACCGACGCCGACCGCGAACGGGACTGCGCCCCCGAGCTGTCGGTCAGCTACGGACTCGACGGCGACGACAACGACCGCATGGCCGACTACCGCGCCGTCCGCGGACTGAACGAACCCTGAGACCACCATGTATACGCAAAGCATCACCCGGCGGCACCGCACCGCCTTCCTGCTGGCCATCGACGGCTCGGGGTCGATGGCCGAAGAGATCCGTTTCCGGGGACGGGCTTCGACCAAGGCCGAAGCCGTGGCCGTCGTCGCCAACGAGCTGCTTTTCGAGCTCATCGAACGGGCCCGCCGCAGCGACGGCGTCCGCGACTACTACGACATCGCCCTGGTCGGCTACTCGGGCGACGACGAGGTCTACCCGCTCCTGCCCGGAGGCCGCGAGATGGTCTCCGTGACGGAGCTGGCCGGAATCGCCCCGACCCTGCGCCGCACTGCGGTCGAGTGCCGGCTGCCCGACGGCGGCATTGCCCTGCGCGAAGTGACCGTCCCGACCTGGATCGAGCCCCACGCCGTCGGGCAGACTCCGATGTGCGAGGCGTTGCGCCGCATCCGCGACCTGGCGGCCGCATGGTGTGCCGACCCGGCACACGCCGAAAGTTTCCCGCCCGTCGTTTTCCACATCACCGACGGCGAGGCAACCGACTGCGACGATAAGGAGTTGCGCACCGTCGCCGGGCAGATTCGCGATCTGGGCACCGCCGACGGGAAGGTGCTGCTGATCAACATCCACATCGCCGCCGATGCGGAAGGACGCAGCGTCTTCTTTCCCTCGGAAGAGGAGAGCGCCTACCCGAACCGCTACGCCGCCCTGCTCTGCGACTGTTCGAGCATCATGCCCGAAGTCTTCGAGGCGGCGATCCGCGAGGCGAAGGGACCCGGAGCCCTGCCGCCCTTCCGCGGCGTAAGCTACAACGCCTCGGCCGACCAGCTCGTCGCCATGCTCAACATCGGCTCCATCAGCGTCAAAACCGAATAGCCATGACCCCTACGCTCGGAATCTTCCGGCAGGCCCTGCAGACGCCCGACCTGTCGCTGGCCACCCTTACGGAGGCCCGCGCCGCAACCGGCGCAGACGGCATGCCCCGCCTGATGCGGACCACCCGCTTCGCCGAGGCCGAAATCTCGTGGCACGGAGCACACTGGCTGCTCTTCATGCCCCTCTCGCCGGCAGCCCTCGCCGCCGTGGAGCGCACGGCCTCGCAGACAGCCCGCCTCAACACGGAACTGCTCACCGAATACCGGATCCTGCCCGACGAACTCCGCTGGGTCGATGCCTCGGGCGTCCCCCGCGCCACGTTGCTCATCCTCCAGCGGCTGCCCGAAGGGCGCACCTTCGATGAGGCGCTGCACACCGTACCGGCCGAACGGCTGGCCGAAGCGCTCGGCGAACTTCGCGACGGACTCGGCAAGTTGGGCTTCTCGCACAACAACCTGCGGCCCGAGAACCTGCGCTGGACCGGCACCCGCTTCGTCCCGCTGCGCTACCACGACGCCCGGTTCGGGACGCCGGGCAGCGACGATGCGGCATTCGAGGCGTTGCTCGAGCGGATCCGGCTCTCGGCCGGCACCGAAACGCTCTCCGACGCGATGGCCTCCTACACCGCCCTGCCCCGCTTCGACGGCCACCGCTGGGTGAGCCACATCTTCGAGGGGCTGGTCTGCGTCGAGGACGAAGGCGGCTATGGATTCGTCGATACGGAGAACCGGGAGGTCATCCCCGCCCGGTTTCGCTGGGCCGGCGATTTCCACGAAGGCCGCGCCGAGGTGGAGACCGACACGGGCATGGGACTCATCGACCGCGAGGGCCGTTACGTCATCCCGCCCCGCTACGAGATCGTGGACTACGACCCGGCGGAGAGCATCGTCCGCGTGCGTCTCGACGGCCGCTGGGCGTTGTTCGACTACCTCGGGCACCGGCTGACCGAATTCGGGGACATCGAGGCCGAAGCCTGAACGACGGGCACACCCGGGCGGAGAGTTTTCCGCCACAACATACGGAACAACAACACAAAAAAACGAATACAATGGAAAAGGTAAAAGTTTTGATCATCGGCAGCGGACCCGCCGGGTACACCGCCGCCATCTACACCTCGCGTGCCAACCTTCAGCCGGTGCTCTACGAAGGCATCGAGCCGGGCGGACAGCTCACGACGACCACCGAAATCGAAAACTTCCCGGGATACCCCGAAGGCGTGGACGGCAACCAGATGATGGCCGACCTGCGCCGCCAGGCCGAACGGTTCGGCACGGAGATCCGCACGGGCCAGATCACGAAGATCGACCTCTCGGCCCGCCCGTTCCACGTCACCGTGGACGGCACGACGGAACTCGAGGCCGAGGCGGTGATCGTCGCCACGGGAGCCTCGGCCAAGTACCTCGGGCTGCCCTCCGAGACGAAGTTCCGCGGACAGGGAGTCAGCGCCTGCGCCACATGCGACGGGTTCTTCTACCGCAAGAAGGACGTGGCCGTCGTCGGCGGCGGCGACACGGCCTGCGAGGAGGCCACCTACCTCGCCTCGCTGTGCCGCAAGGTCTACATGATCGTCCGCAAGCCCTACCTGCGCGCCTCAAAGGCCATGCAGGAGCGAGTCTTCCGCACGGAGAACATCGAGGTGCTCTTCGAGCACAACACCGCCGAGGTGCTGGGCGACGACTCCGGCGTAACGGGCGCCCTGCTGCGCAGGAACGACGGAGAGGAGCGCACGATCGACATCTCGGGCTTCTTCCTCGCCATCGGTCACCATCCCAACACGGAGCTCTTCGCCGGACAGCTCGAGCTCGATGCCGAAGGCTACATCCGCACCGAGCCGGGCACCTCGAAGACCTCGGTCGAGGGCGTCTTCGCCGCGGGCGACGTGAAGGACCCCCACTACCGCCAGGCCATCACCGCCGCCGGTTCGGGCTGTATTGCCGCACTCGACTGCGAACGCTTCCTGCTGCGATAACCCCCCCCCAAAAACGGTTCAATGAAACACATCCCCACCCTTGCAAGTATCCTGAGTGCCGCCTGCGCCCTGAGCTCATGCGCCGTAGAGACCACCTACATCGGCAAGGCCTATCCGGCAACCGATAATCCGGAACTGTTTTTCAGCTGGAACGATGTCCCCGGCGACTACGAAACCATGGGACACATGACGGCCACACCCCAGTTCTTCGGCAACCTTGAGGATGCACAGAAAGCCATCGAAAAACGGACCCGCGAAAAGGGGGCCGATGCCGTGGTATTCGAAGGCATCGGACAGTCGGTATCCAACCCGACCTACACGACCACCGAGCACATCGAGAAGAACGGCGACGGCAGCAGCACCCGCACGGCCACAACCAAGCGCGATGCCGCAGTCTCGTACCAGCTCAAAGCGACCCTCATCAAATTCCGGCAATAACCCATGAGTTTTGCGGTCACCATACTCGGCAGCTCTTCGGCCAAGCCCACGCCCGACCGGCATCCGTCGGCCCAGGCGGTGAACATCCACGAGCAGTATTACCTCGTGGATGCGGGCGAAGGCGTGCAGCAGCAGCTCGTCCGTTACGGCATCAACCCGCTGAAGCTCCGCGCCGTATTCATCTCGCACCTGCACGGAGATCACGTCTACGGGCTCTTCCCGCTGATCTCGACCCTCGGGCTCTACGGGCGCCGGACGCCGCTCGACGTCTTCGCCCCGGCCCCCTTCGGCGAGATTCTCGAAAGCCACCTGCGCTACTTCAACACGGAGCTGCCCTACGAGGTCCTCTGGCACGAGGTGCGGACCACCGAACACGCGCTGCTGTATGAGAACCGCACGCTCGAGGTGTGGAGCATCCCGCTGCGCCACCGGGTGCCGTGCGCCGGATTCCTCTTCCGCGAAAAGGAGCCGCCGCTCAACGTGGACAAGTTCCAGATTGTGAAGTACGGCCTCTCGATCGCCCAGATCACCGCGGCCAAACGCGGCGAGGCGGTACGGCTCGACGACGGCACGGAGCTCGAGAACGGCATGCTGACCTACCGGCCCTATGCGCCGCGGTCGTATGCCTACCTCTCGGACACGAACTTCTCGGCCAAAGCCGCGGAGCTGTGCCGGGGCGTCGATCTGATGTACCACGAGGCGACCTATGCCGCTGCCGAACAGCGCTCGGCCCGCGATCGGGGGCACTCGACGACAACCGATGCCGCAAAGGCGGCGCTGAAGGCCGGAGCCCGACGGCTGGTGATCGGACACTACTCGTCGCGCTACAAGGATGAAGGACAGCTGGTCGAGGAGGCCCGGACGCTCTTCCCCGAGAGTTATGCCGCCCGTGAGGGGACCACATTCACCATCGAAAAGCGACCATGACCAAAGCCGAAATACAACTCGTCCGCGCACTGGCCGACAAACGCGGCCGCGCGGAACACGGACTCTTCATCGCCGAGGGAGAAAAGCTCATCGGCGAGCTGCGCGCCTCGCACCTCCGCGTGCGCAGGATCTTCGCCCTCGAGGGGCTCTTCGAGGGTCCGGAGACCGAAACGGTCTCCCCGCGCGACATGGAGCGGATCTCGCAGCTCAAGACACCCTCGAACTCGCTGGCCCTCGTCGAGATTCCCCGCCACAGGCTCGATGCGGAGCACCTCGGCAACCGCCTTACGCTGGCTCTCGACGAGGTGCAGAACCCCGGCAACCTGGGGACGATCATCCGCCTCGCGGACTGGTTCGGAATCGGCGACATCGTCTGCTCCGAGGGTTCGGCCGACTGCTTCAACCCCAAGGTGGTGCAGGCGACGATGGGGGCCATCCTCCGCGTACGGATCCACTACGCACCGCTCACGCCGCTGCTCGCAGGAGCCGCCGCACGGGGCGTGGCCGTCTACGGTACGTTCCTCGACGGAGAAGACATCTACTCGGCCGACCTCACGCCGGGCGGGATCATCGTGATGGGGAACGAGGGACGCGGCGTGACCGACGCGGTCGCCCGGACGGTCACCCGAAGGCTCTTCATTCCCCCGTATCCGGCCGGAAGGGAGGGCTCCGAATCGCTCAATGTCGCCATGGCGACGGGCATCGTCTGCTCGGAGTTCCGCCGGCGAGCGCTCAGCTGACCGCCCGCCGCACCGGGCACGCGACCCGCACATCGGAATGCGGAGGCGCCGGGAGACCGGCGTCTCCGCACTTTTTTCGCGCAATTCGCCGTGCAAACTGTTTGCACATTCTGAATATTTTGTACTTTTGTAAATTGAAACACACACGACTATGTCGGAACACAGACTCAAGATAGGCATCACGCAGGGTGATCCGAACGGCATCGGCTGGGAGGTGATTCTCAAGGCGCTGGGCGACCCGCGCATGACGGAACTCTTCACTCCGGTCGTCTACGGATCGCCGAAAGCCGCCGCCTTTTACCGAAATACGCTCCGCGATGCGGAACCCGTCGCATTCGTCCCGGCTGCCTCGGCCGCCGAAGCCCGCCGCGGGAAGGTCAATCTCGTGACGGCCAGAGAGGTCGCCGCCGTCGAGCCCGGGAAGCCCACGCCCGAAGCGGGCCGCGCCGCCGTCGAGGCACTGCGCGCCGCCGTCGAGGATCTGAAAGCCGGGCATATCGACGCCGTGGTCACCGCCCCCTTCGACAAGGAGACGGTCCAGAGCGACGATTTCCGCCACACGGGCCACACGGAGTTCTTCGGAGAGGCATTCGGAGGCGAGCCGATGATGATCATGTGCAGCGACGTGCTGCGCGTGGGGCTCGTCACCAAACACATTCCCGTTTCGGAGATCGCCCGGAGCATCTCGCGCGAGAAGATCGTCCGCGACCTCGAGACCCTGCGGCGTTCGCTCATCGAGGACTTCGGCATCGTCGAGCCGCGCATCGCCGTGATGGCGCTCAACCCCCATGCCGGCGACGGCGGGCTGTTGGGCCGCGAAGAGGAGGAGACGATCCGCCCGGCCATTGTCGAGGCCTTCAACAAGGGGATCCTCGCCTTCGGTCCCTTCGCTGCCGACGGGCTCTTCGCCGGAGGCGGATACGCCCGCTACGACGGCATCCTGGCCATGTACCACGACCAGGGACTGGCTCCGTTCAAGAGCCTCTCGCCCGACGGCGTGAACTTCACCGCAGGGCTTACGGCCGTACGCACCTCGCCCGACCACGGCACGGCGTTCGACATCGCCGGACAGGACCGCGCCGACGCGCAGTCGATGCGCAACGCCATCTACACGGCCATCGACGTCGTGCAGCGCCGCCGCGCCTGGGCCGAATGGACCCGCAACCCCCTGCCGCGCGCCGAACGCGAGAAGAGCTCGCGCGACGTCTCTCTCAAAGAGCTGCCGCAGACCGAAAAGGAGTAAAGAGAAAAACAAAGGGCAAACCGGAGGCGTATTCCGTCTCGTAATTGTGGAAGCGCCGAAGGCCCCGAAAACTTAATTCATCCAATTTTTATGATCAAAATCACTTTCCCCGACGGATCGGTACGGGAGTACGCCGAAGGGACAACCGCCTACCAGATCGCGGAGAGCATCAGCCCTCGTTTAGCTGCTGACTCGCTGGCGGCCTCGGTAAACGGCGCGACGGTAGACATGACGCGCCCGATCGAAGCCGACGCTTCGGTCAAATTCTACAAGTGGGACGACGACGAGGGCAAGCACGCCTTCTGGCACACGTCGTCGCACCTGCTGGCCGAGGCCCTCGAGAACCTCTACCCGGGCATCAAGTTCGGCATCGGCCCCGCCATCGAGAACGGATTCTACTACGACGTCGATTCCCCGACGCCCATCACCGAAGCCGATCTCCCGCGAATCGAACAGAAGATGCAGGAGCTCTCCCGCAACAAGGAGCAGCTCATCCGCCGCGAGGTCCCCAAGGCCGAAGCCCTCAAGACTTTCACCGAAAAGGACGACCAGTACAAGGTCGAGCTCATCACGGACCTCGAGGACGGTACCATCTCCTTCTATACGAACGGTGCGTTCACGGACCTCTGCCGCGGCCCGCATATTCCCAACACGGGCTACATCAAGGCCATCAAGCTGACCTCCGTGGCCGGAGCCTACTGGCGCGGCAACGAGAAGAACAAGATGCTCACGCGTATCTACGGCATCTCGTTCCCCAAGAAGTCGATGCTCGACGAGTACCTCCAGATGATGGAAGAGGCCAAGAAGCGCGACCACCGCAAGCTGGGCAAGGACCTCGAACTGTTCACCTTCTCGCAGCGCGTGGGCCAGGGTCTTCCGCTCTGGCTGCCGAAGGGCGCCGCACTGCGCGACCGTCTGGAGCAGTTCCTGCGCAACGTGCAAAAGGAGTACGGCTACCAGCAGGTCATCACCCCGCACATCGGCAACAAGGAACTCTACGTCACCTCGGGCCACTATGCCAAGTACGGCAAGGACTCCTTCCAGCCGATCCACACCCCGATCGAGGGTGAGGAGTACCTGCTCAAGCCGATGAACTGCCCGCACCACTGCGAGATCTACCGTTCGAAGCCCCGTTCGTACAAGGAGCTGCCGGTCCGTCTGGCCGAGTTCGGAACGGTCTACCGCTACGAGCAGTCGGGCGAGCTCCACGGACTGACCCGAGTGCGCGGTTTCACTCAGGACGACGCCCACCTGTTTGTCCGCCCCGACCAGCTGCTCGAGGAGTTCGAGCGCGTGATCGACATCGTGCTTTATATCTTCCGCACGCTGAAGTTCGACAGCTATACGGCACAGATTTCGTTGCGTGACCCGAACAACCGCGAGAAGTACATCGGTTCGGACGAGAACTGGGAGAAGGCCGAGTCGGCCATCATGCAGGCCGCCAAGGAGAAGGGTCTCAACACGGTCGTGGAGTACGGCGAAGCTGCCTTCTACGGACCAAAACTCGACTTCATGGTCAAGGACGCCATCGGCCGCAAGTGGCAGCTGGGCACCATCCAGGTGGACTACAACCTCCCGGAGCGCTTCGACCTGACGTACAAGGGCGCCGACGACAAGCTCCACCGCCCGATCATGATCCACCGCGCGCCGTTCGGCTCGATGGAGCGCTTCGTGGCCGTGCTGCTCGAGCACACCGGCGGCAAGTTCCCGCTGTGGCTCTCGCCCGAGCAGGTCGTCGTGCTTCCCATCTCGGAGAAGTTCAACGACTACGCACACAAGGTTTCGGAGTTCCTCAACGCCGGCGACGTGCGTGCCGAGGTCGATGACCGCAACGAGAAGATCGGCCGCAAGATCCGCGACAACGAGCTCAAGCGCATCCCCTACCTGCTGATCGTCGGCGAGAAGGAGGAGGCCGAAGGACTCGTCTCGGTCCGCGCACAGGGCGAAGGCGACAAGGGCCAGATGACCATGGAGGCTTTCCGCGACTTCCTCTCGGGACTCGTCAAGCAGGAGGTCGAGGCCAACCGCTTGAAAAAGGAGTAACCGTCCTCACCGCCGAACACCCGTCCCGGAGTCGTCCGGGGCGGGTGACGGAGGCGGAGACCATATTATTTAATATTAACTAATACTTTACAACTATCGCAGCACCGAAACCATTCCCGCCGAGGCCGTTCAACCCCGGGAATAACAGACCGAAACCGGCATCGGACAACCGCTTCGGACGCAGATTGCCCGAAAAGGAGAATCCGCACCGCATCAACGAACAGATCACGGCTCCCGAAGTACGCGTCGTCGGAGACAACGTGGAACAGCCGCAGGTCATGCCGATCCGCGACGCTCTGCGCCTTGCGGACGAGATGGAATTGGACCTCATCGAGATCTCGCCCAAGGCAGATCCTCCCGTCTGCCGCATTGCCGACTACCAGAAGTTCCTCTACCAGCAGAAGAAGAAGGCCAAAGAGCTGAAGGCCAACCAGGCGAAGGTGACCGTCAAGGAGATCCGTTTCGGACCCCAGACCGACGACCACGACTACAACTTCAAGCTCAAGCACGCCATGAACTTCCTTAAGGAGGGCTCGAAGGTCAAGGCCTATGTCTTCTTCCGCGGTCGCTCGATCGTCTTCAAGGAGCAGGGTGAAATCCTCCTGCTGCGCTTCGCCACCGACCTCGAGGAGGTGGCCAAGGTGGAGATGATGCCCAAGCTCGACGGCAAGAAGATGAACATGATGCTCGCACCCAAGTCGAAAAAGTAACCGCACAGTCCCACAGGACCGGTTGCGACAACCGACAACAGCCGCCGCTGCAGGTTCCGGACAGGAACTTCGCAGCGGCGCCGTTTTTACCGCCACCTGCCGCCGTTCCGCAGCCGGGAGCCTCCTCCGTATTGCCCGGTCCGGGATTTTTCGTATCTTTGCTACGGTGTTCCGGCAGGCGGACCGAACCGTCCGCCGGATCCCGCAAACCGAACTCCGGGAATGACAGACAACGACATCTTCCGCATCGCCGACGCAGCTTCGTTCGAGGCCGCCGCGCTCGAAACGTTCCACCGGCAGGCCGCGACGTGCCCGCCCTACTGCGAGTACCTCCGCCTCATCGGCGTGCGGCCGGATGAGGTCCGCCGCGCATGCGACATCCCGGCACTGCCCATCGAGCTGTTCAAGAGCCACGAGATCTACTGCGCACCGACGCCGCCCGAGGCGGTCTTCACCTCGAGCGCTACGACAGGCATGGTGCCCTCGCGCCATCCGATGCGCTCGCTGGCCCTCTACGAGGAGGCCTTCCGCGGCTCGTTCCGCACCTTCTACGGTGATCCGGCACGCTGGAGCCTCTACGCCCTGCTGCCCAACTACCTGCGCCGCAAGGGCTCATCGCTGGTCTACATGGCCGACCGCCTGATCGGCGACTGCGGCTCGGGCGGCTTCTACCTCGACGACTACGAGACCCTGCTGCGCGACATGGCCGCGGACCCGAAGCCCAAGATCCTGCTGGGCGTAAGCTACGCCTTGTGGGATCTGGCCGAACGCTATGCCCCGAAGCTGCACGACACGGTGGTCATGGAAACCGGCGGCATGAAGGGCTACCGCGAGGAGCTGCCCAAGGAGGAGTTCCACCGCATCCTCTGCGAGGCCTTCGGTGTCGGGGAGATCCATTCGGAGTACGGCATGGCGGAGCTGACGTCGCAGGCCTACTCCCAGGGCGGGAACCGCTTCCGCTGCCCGGCCTGGATGCGCGTTGCGACCCGCGACGTGAACGACCCCTTCAAACTGCTGCCGGCGGGGGCACGCGGCGGACTGAACATCACCGACCTGGCCAACCGGTGGTCGTGCGCCTTCATCCAGACGCAGGACGTCGGGAGCGTCGCTCCCGACGGATCGTTCGTCATCGAGGGACGCATCGACCATGCCGAGATCCGAGGCTGCAATCTGCTCGTACAATGACACCAAACCACCAAAACGGCTTCCGACGCCGCGACACCGCGACGAAACGGGCCGCCCAATACGAAAAACCGAACGCATGAAAACCGTAGCTTTCGTACCGATACGGCTCAACAGCCAACGTGTCGCGGGCAAAAACCTCCGCATGCTGGGAGGCTCCCCGCTGATGTGCCACATCCTCCGGACGCTGATGCAGGTGCCCGAGATCGACGAGGTATATGTCTTCTGCAGCGACGAACGGGTGCGCGATCTGTTGCCCGACGGGGTGCGTTTCCTGCGCCGCAGCGAAGCGCTCGACCGCGACGAGACCCTCGGCCGCGAAATCTACGACAGCTTTACGGCGCAGGTCGAAGCCGACCTCTACGTGCTGGCGCACGCCACCTCGCCCTTCATCCGGGCCGAAACCCTCTCGGAGGCGCTGCAGAAGATCCGCTCGGGCGAGCACGACTCGGCATTCAGCGCCGAGCGCATCCAGACCTTCGCCTGGTACGGCGGCCGGCCGCTCAACTACTCGCTCGACAACATTCCGCGCACGCAGACCATCGAACCGGTCTACATCGAGACCAGCGCCTTCTTCATCTTCCCGCGGGAGTTGTGGTGCAGCCGCCACCGCCGCATCGGCGACCGGCCCTGGATGGCCGTCGTAGACCGCATCGAGGGGCTGGACATCGACTACCCGGAGGATTTCGCCATGGCCGAGATCATCGCCGCAAGCCGCAAGCTGCCCCAATAAGGGGCGGTTTCCGCCCGACAAAAAAGGGACGACCTGTGCATGCAGGTCGTCCCTTTCCCGTGCAACGGGAACGGTCAGGCGTGCGGATCATCGAGCCGCTCGTAGGCATCGATCATCGAGCCGCGGGTGCAATTCACGATCCGCGCCCCGAGCCATGCGGCATAGTCGCGCAGCACCTCATGTCCGCGAAAGAGTTCGGCAACCTCCGCCAGATAGGAGGCCATCGTGTAGGGTACAGGCGGCACCTTCTGGAAGACGGGCTGCGGCTCGCGCACCGTCCCGTCGTCGTAGTAGTGGCGGTCGGCGCGGCAAAGGCGGTTCCGGCCATCGACACAGAGTCCCTCGAGCAGCGTGTGGTCCACGCCGTAGAGCTCCACCCGGCGATAGCCCAGCAGCAGGGCGATGTACTCGCCGACCTGCACCACCGTGCCGAAGTTGGCACTTCCCAGCCCGCGGCGGAAGAGACGGAACTCGAGCGAGCGGAACCCCCGGAACAGGGTGGTATGGAACGGCACGATGCGGATCAGCGGATTGGGCAGCGCAGCCCGGTAGTCGAACCGCTCGGGGTTGTAATACTGCACGTAGAGGGTCATCGGCCACGCGACCCGCTCGTTCATCACCCGGTAGAGTTCGGCCACGCGGTCGCGCAGAGGACTGTCGCGGAAGAACATCGGGTCCGAAAGCACATAATACGACGGCCTGAGGAGCGTGAAGCGCTCGTCGAGGGCGAAGTAATTGACCGCCATGAAGTCGCGGTCGCCCGGATCACGGAGCAGCTCCGGCAGCTCCTCAGCAAGCGAGGGGCCGTTGCCCAGGATGGCCATCGTCCCCCGCGGCGTTCCGGGCGTACCGGCACGCCCGACGTAGTTGCGGAAGTTCTCCTTGACAGCCATCACGGCAAAGTAAAAGGCCGTCTCGTAGAGGTTGCGCAGGAATCGATCGAGCTTTTCGAATGGGGTCATGCGTGCGGAGTTTTATTTGCAAAAGTAGCAAAAGATCGATATCTTCGCAACAAAAGAGCCACACGCATGTCGGAACCCACCATCTCGGTCGTCATCCCCCTCTACAACAAGGAGCGCGAGGTAGCCCGCGCCGTGCGGTCGGTGCTCGCACAGAGGCGGCAGCCGCTCGAACTGATCGTCGTGGACGACGGATCGACGGACCGCAGCGCCGCCGAGGTCGCAGCCTTCCGGGATCCGCTCGTCCGGCTCATCCGGCAGCCGAACGGCGGAGTCTGCGCCGCGCGCAACCGAGGCATCGTCGAGGCCCGGGGCGAGTACGTCGCCCTGCTCGACGCCGACGACGAATGGGAACCGGGGTTCCTTTCGGAGATCGTCTCGCTCATCACCCGATACCCCGGCTGCGGCATCTACTGCACGGCCTTCCACATCCTCGGCCGCGAAGGGCTCGTCCCCGCGCCGTGTCCCGAGGGACGGGGCATCGTCGGGAACTTCTTCCGTGACTCGGCACACCGCTATATCGCCATACCTTCGGCCGTCTGCATCCCCCGCCGGGTGCTCCAGGAGGTAGGCGGCTTCCCCGAAGGGATGAAGATCGGCGAGGACCTCTACGTCTGGATCGAGATCGCCCGCCGTTACCGCGTCTGCTTCTCGCCCGAGCGGCTGGTTCGCTACGCACGCGACGCTTCGAACCGCTCGGCCGCAAGCTACACCCCCGAGCGGACCCGCTACTCGTTCGAGGCGCTCTACGACCCTGCAGCCCCCGAGGAGGAGCGTGAGTTCATCGCCCGCGCTGCCCTGGGCAAGGCCCTGATCCTCTCGACCAAGGGCGACACCGCCGCCGCAGCCCGGGCCGTCGCCTGCTTCGGCTACACGAAAACCTACCGCCGCACGCTGCGCAAGGTGCGTCTGCTGAACCGGCTGCCCGTCGGATGGCGCGCCCCGCTGCTCAACCTGTACAACGCCCTGGCCTGGCGTCTGGCCCGCAAAGGGCTCTGAGCACCCCGAGGGAGCGGTCCTGCTGGGAGCCAATGCCGCTGCAGCAGCCGGCAACGACAAAAAAAGAGGGACCCCGGAGAAAAACTCCGGGGTCCATGAGGGTTCCGGGGATTTTAATATCATCGCTGTAACTTAACAAGTTACGGCGATGATTATTTATAGGTAATGATTTAGTAACGCAGGTTCCTCATTTCTACGTTCAATCTTCATCAAGTCAAAGACTCTACGACAAATATACGCAATTTTTTGTAAATAATCAAAAGACTATTTGCTGACTTTCTGTCTGTTGCGGACTGGAGCGGTCAGTACCGGACATCGGGAGCAGAATGTTTCGGGTGCTATTAACTTGCAGGACTCATGTTCAATACACTTAAATTTGTTTTTTATGAACTGTATCCTGATTGAAACGAGCGCCTATGCCGATCTTCAGGCGCATATCCAGCGATTGTTGGAACGAGTATCCGCCTTGCAAGCTCTCACGGAAAAATCCCCGACAGTCCGCTGGCTAACTGCGGATGATGTTTGCAAGGCTTTGAGTATTACCAAACGCGCGTTGCAATATTATCGGTCTTGCGGTATCATACCTTACACAGCCATCGGAAACAAAGTCGTATTCCGGGAAGAGGATGTCCGCCGTCTTCTGGAAAAGAACCTGATAAAAGCTGAATAGAACCATGTCCGAAGATATTATTACCCGCGACAGCAGCGAGTTCAAAGAACTGCGCCGCAATATCATCCGTGCGATCCAAGCCGTAGATATTTTGATCGATGCACATCGTCCGGCAATCGGAAGCGAGGTCTACCTCACCAGTGAGGAAGTTTGCAGTCTTTTCGGTCTGAGCAAGCGTTCCTTGCAGAATTACCGCGATAACCGCCAGATACCTTATACTTCCATCGGCGGCAAGATTCTTTATCCCCAGTCAGCGATCTATAAACTGTTGGAGAGCCATTACGTCAGAGCTCTCAGATGACGAACGGGCGGGAGGTCATACCTCCTGCCCGTTCTTGTCTTCGTATTCGATAAAGTTGCTGGGATGCACGACGCATATCCGCCCGTTCTGCATCCCGAAATCGATCCTGATCGGATATTTGTACAACGGCAGATAATATTTGTGTCCGAATGATTTTCGGATGGCCTCTGCCGCGAAGAGTATTCCCGAATGTGCCGTTATCGGCCGTTCGTATTCCGGATATTCCCGCATGATCTCCAGACGGCATTTATTGATGTCGTCCAGCGTAAATACTTCTCCCCGGATGATGCGCAGCAGGCGCAAGGTAAGTTCGTATTCGCGGGACAGATTTCGACGTTGGTTGCTGTTTGCAGCCTCTTCCAACTCTTTCTTCAACCGTTCGGCTTTTTCTTCGAATGTGGCCATATTTTAATAGTCTATTTTGTAACGATTCTGTTATCGGCAAGGGTTGGGTAAAAATCCGAGGACTTTGTCGTCATTCATCCTGGGGCAGAAAGTCCCGGACGTATTTCCTGGCCGTATAAATGTCGCGTTCGATTGTAAATCCGAACGGCAGACGAAGGGATGCCAGCTCGGAGAGCATCAGATAGCCCCACTCCCATTCGTATATGCAGCAATAGCCGAATAGTCGCCAGTCGTCGCCTTCGCGTTCGGCTTCGGTGATGAGCCATGTTCCCGCACCGCAGGGGTTGAAATATTTGACGAGGACTTCGGCCTCCAATCCTTTCCCATCCTGCGAGCCGATGGGATGACTCTCGAATTTCGAGATGATCTCTTTTGTGAGCAATTTCATAGGAAATGATATTTAGACTGTCCGGAACGCCCGGACAGCAAGAGATACATAGTCACGGCAGGCGACAAAGACAAGGCTTCGGGCCTTGGCGTGTCGCCTGCCGTGGCTATCTTGCTGGCTGGGCGGACAGTCCCGTATTATCTTGGTAGACTTGTTCACAGCAGGATAAATTCATATCTTTGTTATGCACCATTCCTAAATGCAGAACAGACGATGAACAGAATCATATTGATCGGAAACGGATTCGACTTGGCACATGGGCTGCCGACGAGTTATGCGGATTTTATTCGGGGCTACTATATTATTCAGAAACTAAAATTGCTGGAGGGGGAAAGCGAACTGAATGACGGTCTATGTTCTGCTGAAATATCCGATTCCGAGGATCAGCGAGCGATGCAACAGTTTCGTTGGCTTTTGAAGGACGGCATGTTCAAATTTACCCGAGGATGCGGAGAAAATACTCTTACAAAAAACTATGATAGATTCTTCGATAAGATATCTAAATATGAGAGTAAATTCTTTGAAGCGATAAACAAGGCTATCGAAACAAAAAACTGGGTAGATATAGAGAGTGAGTATTATTCATGGCTCAAAAAGCTTTATAAGCGAGATAAATGTGAATATACGAGCCCTGTTCTGCTCGATAAAGATCTGGAGATGATTAAAGCCTACTTAATTACTTATTTGAAAATCGTACAGCAGAAACATTTCCAGCCGGAACTAAAAAAAGAATGCATATATCAAACAATCTGTGAACCGTTCCATATCAATGACATTGCTTATGGGAACAGAAAGGAGTTCGACGAGTTTTTAACGGCCAGATTCGAATATTTAACCACGGAAAATGAAGCTGAGATCGACTGTTTCTTGCAGCAGTTCGGTCAATCGCATCTTTCTTGGCGGTCAGATATCGATCTGTACAAAGATTCCATCCGAGACCAGAATAAACAAGATGCATTGGATCTTTCGAAACATATTAAAAAGGTCAATGACAATAAAGGCGATGTTCCCGGCTGTTTCCTGCTCCCGGATCAAATTCTGCTTCTGAACTTCAACTACACGAGTACGGCCGATCTGTACGTTACGAAAGGCTCGGACTTCGAGATCAACCATATCCACGGGGAGTTGGATAACGATAAAAATCCGATTATCTTCGGCTACGGGGATGAGCTGGACGACGACTACAAGGAGATTGCCAAGTTGAATGACAATGACTATTTGAAGAACATCAAATCCATCCGCTATCTGGAGACGGACAACTACCGCCGGTTGCTCTCGTTCATAGATTCCGCACCGTTCCAGATTTATATCATGGGCCACTCGTGCGGCAATTCGGACCGCACGCTGCTCAATACGCTGTTCGAGCACAAGAATTGCGTTTCGATCAAACCTTTCTACTATCAGAAGGACGATGGCAGCGACAACTATATCGAACTTATCCAAAATATCTCGCGCAACTTCAACGACATGCGCCTGATGCGGGACCGTGTCGTGAACAAATCCTATTGCCGGCCTCTCGTTCCGGCAGGATGTTGAATAGACGAGGTTGTGCCTAACAAGCCCCGAAAACGAAAACCACCCCTGTCAGAATAAGTTCTGACGGGGGTGGAAATGTTAAAATCAGGCTTGATAGACGCTCATTCTTATGGCTCCGGTTCCCAGTCGGGAATCTGTACCGTGTCCTGTATTTGAGGACATCGGATTATCTCCACTTCCTCGTGTTCATATACATTGCAACCCATGAAAAGCGAAGCTATGAGTATACCCCAGATCAAGGCAAGGATACAATACAGAACGGCATATTTGATTCTCTGTTTTTTCATAATAACTTATTGTTTTAAGAGTTCAGCGATTTCCGGATCGAGATTACCCCGATATTCCATGCGCTCGTCCAATCGACAGGCTTCGAGAAAATGCTCCCGTCCCTCTTCCTTGCGCCCCAACCGCGAGCAGGCAATGGCTTTCAGATACTCCGCGACGGCATCCTTGGGCATCGAGGCCAATAGCTCCAACGCCCGCTCGTTGTGATCCAGCGACAGATGCGCCACGACCGTGTTGCGGTCGTTATAGTCGTTGAGAATATATAGCGCCCGGGCATATTTGCGTCTCTGCAACAATTCTACTCCCCGCATATAGGTTGTATCCAATTCCGTAGTATGGATCGTGTCCTTGACCATCCCTTTGCGGCGCAGGTTGTAGCGGAAAATCACGGCCCGAAGCTGCGGATAGATCATCGAACGGATGTAGGCATAGTCTTTTGGATAACGCTCCCGGATGGCTTGTTCCCTCCGGTCGGGATTCTTTTCTGATGCAATTAGCGCAAGAATCGCCTCGCGGTTTTCAATGCTTTTGTCCGCCCGGATACGCAGTGCCAGCTCCGGCCAGTCCTCGGCAATCCACCGCACGGTCAGCATCGTGTCGATCCCACGTCCGTAACGTTTCACAAGGTACTGCTTCAAGGCTTGTGCACGGCCTTGCGACAGCCGGTCATTAAAGGCATAGCCGCCCTCCGGGGACGATGCCGCCGTCAGCGTGATGGTATCTACATAAAACTCCTGCTGTTCGACGATTTGCCGCATCAGGCCGGTGATTTTATCCAACTGCCGCCGGTTGTCTCCCAGCGTATCGACCACGCGCGTATCGCCTACGAAGAACTGAATGTAGTTGCGATCCTGTACCGTCACATACTTGTCGATGACCTTGATCCGATAGCGCGGCATGGTATCGACGAAGGAGAGCATCGACGAAACGATGTAGGAGAGCGTATCGGTCGGCGGCAGACGGTAGGCACTGTCATCCACGGCCAAGACCTGCCCCTGAAGCGTAATGAGCATCTTTTTCGAGGTTTCATCGGTCTTCACCTCTTGCGAATAATAGTAGGTGACGGCATTGCGGCTTTCGACGAGTGAGTCGAGGCGTGCATCCTTCGGATAGGGAAACTTCACGAAGCGGTTGAAGGCCGCCTCGCGCCCTACGGTGTCGGGCCGGAAGCGGTCGACATAGGTCTCGTACTGCCAGTAGTCGCGCTCCTGCAAGAGCGAGAAACGCCCGCCGCGGATGACCAGATCTTCCAGCGGTACCGATTCGTCGGGCTTATGCAGAACGGGAGTAATCACGACGCTGCGGCTTGTGCCTAATAACTGTTTGGGAAGCGTTACGATAAAATCGATCGTGACACGACCGTTGCGTTCGGGAATGGAACGCATCCGCGATACAACGGTCACCTGTTCGATCTGCAGCGACATCACGCGCTCGCCGTCCGCAAGCGTATCGACCGGGGCAAGATAGAAGGTGTTGCTGTCGCGTTGGAGATTCACGACCTGCGGACGGGAATCCGCCTGTCGCTGCTGCCGTTCGGCACGGGTCAGCTGCGAGAGCGAAGCTGTCGTCTGCCGCCGCTGAAGCCGCCCCGCCACCGAACAGCCGAACATCGCCCAGAGCAGGATCGACAGCACGCCCGCCTGCAATAGTTTCTTGTATTGCTTCATGGCTAAAAGAGATAAGAGAACGACACCTCCAGCCGCGAGGGCGCCAGCGTCCAGCGGCGGTAATGGTAGATATACTCGTCGTCCCAATCCCCGACCGTGGGGTCGCGGCGCGTATCCTTCGTGTAATAGACGCCGAGGCCCGCTTCGAGGGTTACGAACCAGCGCTTCGAGAGCATCCACGCATAGCCGTAGCTGATACCTATGCCGTATGCCCGACCGTTGTAACGGCTCGTACGGCTGCCGAGATCGTAACCGACATAAGAGAGCTGCCCGCCGACGAAATGCCCCACGAAAGATTCGTAAAACCAGTGTCGGCCGCCGATCTGTACGGCGTGGAAGTTCATCGAGAGCGACGAACTTTTCACGGGATTCCAGTATCCGGAGGCTTCGACCGACCATTTGTCCGCGACCGAGACTTCCGTTCCGAGGTGGAGCGTTCCGGTAAGAGCCGCGAGGGCATCGGCCCTCACGGCGAAGATCTGCGCCGCAGCACCGCGGGGACTGCCCCACAGTGCTACGAACAACAAGACCGTCGTGATGAATATCCGTTGCTTTTTCATCATCGTGTTTTCTGTTCGAGAGTTATTGCAGTTTATATTCGACCATTCCGTTCCGCGAGACCGGAGTGTCGGATGTCATCGTGTATTTCTCGATGGAAATATCGTAACGGCCTTGCAGGTCGAGATAGACATAGCCCGTACCCCGTGAGCGCTCGGCTTCGAAAGAGACATCGAAGGTATAATCGCGCGTGGTCGTATAACCGCCCGAATAGACGATCTTTACGGTGGCGGTGACCGTCAGTGTCAGGTCCTCGCTGACCGGATAGGAGGATTCCATCGTGATATAGAGCGCTCCGGCCGACCGTGTGAAATCGAGCGTGAAATCCGCGACGGTTTTTATTCCTTTCACCGAAGATTCGAAAGAGGTGCTGTTCCCCTGCTCGCCGGTGATCGTGACGGTAAAAGGAATTTCGCCTACGGCTTCGGGTTTGAGCCGAAGTTCATAAGTGCCGTTACCCTCGTAGAGCGTCAATTCGGTCGTCGGAATATCCGCGCTGTAATGCCCCTGAAAGAATGTCAGTCCCTCGCCGCTCAACCGGGCCTTATATTGCCCCGTATATCCGGGCTGCGTCACAGTGAAAGTGACATAGGCCCGATCCATCGCTGCCAACTCATAGCCCTCCTGCGTAAAGGTTACGTTCAGTTCCGGATTTTTGTAAACCGTCGTCAGCTCGCGCTCCATGCCGAATCCGTATCGGTCGGTGACGATCAGCCGCAGGCGTACGTCGCCGGGGGTGTCCTGCGTATAGGCGATCCCGGCCGTCGCCGTGCCGCTTCCGGAAAGCAGCGGATAAGGCGTGCCCTCTGTGCGGCGCTCGCCGTCGATGGCGACCGTGCCCTGTCCCGCGTCGAGGAGGTAAGTAAGATAAAATTCATTGTGGGCGTCGTTCGTGGACACGAGCTCCAGCGTCGCCGCAGCGGATGCGCCGGGTGCGTAACGCTCGGCAAAGGGCGTAACGGCGACTTCGGCCGTCGATACGCGCCAGTCCACGGTGTTCATGCCGAGGATGCGGGCGTCGATGTTGTAAACACGGTTGCGGACGATGTTGAAGTCCGTGGTGTTGTTCTCACCCGGATAGATGCGGTATGCGACTTTCACACCGTCGGCCTCGCCCTCGATGTAGATATAGGTCGCTTCCTCCGGTGCGACAGACTGATTTTTGCCGTCTTGGGAACCGATGCCCGCGACCGTCCCCTGCCGGTTCTCCAGCAGGTAATACGAAGCGCTGAAAGTCTGCCCGGGAGCTGCATCCGGAGTCGTGTCGGCCACGTCGCCGGATGTCGTGGCACGGCTTGGAGCAAAGAGCGACACGCTGCACGGGGCGTTGCATATCCGCACGGACTTTATTTCCAGTTCAGGGGCGAACTCTGCGGCTACGGTACAGCTGAACTCGATCTTCGCCACGGCACGCACGAGCGTAACGTCGATGTGCATATCCCCGCGCACGGAAACGGTCTGCTCCACGGACATGGGAAGCGGCCCGTCGGCCAGTGCGTCGGGATCCCGGTCGAAGCGCAGCGACCGAACGTACTCCTGCGTCTGCCCGCCCATGTCGGCCCCCGCGTTGGCGACGGCGTAAAGTGCGTAGTCGCCTTCGGGAAGCTCCAGCACCACGCAGCGCTGCGATGAGAGGTACAGATGCCGGGCCGGACCGCCGCTGGTGGGAAAGAGGTATAGGTTGATGTCGTCGATGCAGGTTTCGTCTGCGGACGTACGGGCATGGCCGGGGCTGAACGTCAGGGTTACCTGCCGCTTGGCCTGCCTTGACGGATTAGGCCCGATGTCCGAGTCCGAGCAGGCAGAGCAAAAAAGCAGCATGCAGACAACTGTATAAAATATCTTTTTCATGGCTCTGATTCTATCGAATTTCTATTCCCGGATGCAGCGCACGGCATTGGCCTGGTATCGGAACTCCTTCGTCGTCCGCATGTCGGTCATCAGGTAGATCGAGGTGCAGGATACGCCGTCGAAAAAGACGGGTCCTTTGTCGAAATTCCAGAAATACGGCGTATTGGTGTAGACCTGTCCGTATGCTCCGACATCGGAGTAATTGTCACCACAGAGCGTTCCGCCCGCCGGATAACGGGCTGTGCGCATGTCGTCGTAGATGATCTCCACATAGTAGGGCAACAGCTTGCGTACCGGTTCTATGCCTTCGAAATCGCAGGCGTCGGGAACTCTCCATCCCGGAGGGCAGGGATCGTAGATGGTCTTTCGACAGACCTCGCTGATATCGGTTCCCTGTCGGGTCGTGTTGCCCCAGAGGTTGTGATGGGGTTGCAGGAGCCAGTCGAGCACGTCCTCTTCAGGCTCTTCCACGTCGTAGTCGGCTTTATAAATGAAGGAGGTGGGGTTCTTCACGGCCCAGTCCACCGTCATAACATCTGCCGGATCGCTGTTTTCGGGGTGGATTACCTCGTACCTGAAGCAGTCGTGATAGACGAACGGCGCCGGACGATTCGATGAGAAGGATGCCGGATACGGGAACGGGTCTTTGCGCCCCCACTGATAGTACAGTCCGCAGGCTGCGCTCTGCGTGTAGTCGGTTCCGATAGCCCCGAGGTTGCGGTCCATGAATACGGCTCCGGATGCGTAGGTCTGCGCGGAGCTGTCGGGATTGTAGCTCGCAACCCAGATGTGCCATGACCAAATGCAGTTGCCCCAGGCGTCGAACAGCCCGATAAGGGCGTTTCCCTGTCGGCTTCCGGTGCGGAAGCTGATTCTGCGACCGTCGTAGCTCAACGACGCGATGATGCTGTTGGCCTGCGTGCCGCTCTCCCAGATCAGGCGCGCATAGGCTCCCGAAAGGGGCTGCGGCGTGATACCCAGTGTCGCGCAGCCGTTGCCCTGCACCGTCGCATCGAACGAGTAGTCGCAGAGCAGCTGCGGGGCGATGTAGCTGTTGGCGGTATTGCGTGCGTCGAGCTGTATTTCACCGGGCAGGAAAAGTGCATAGACATGCCGTAAGGGAGCAGAGGGAATGAACATGTAAGATGGTTCGTCCGTAATCTTGTAGTCATATCCCGCATCCTGATACCAGCCGTCGAACGTGTAGCCTGCGGCGGGTTCTGCGGTCAGGGCGCAGGCTTCCATGCAAAGGACCGTAATGCGTTCGCCCATGCCTTCCGCTTTCCGCTCGTGGTGAAGTTCTCCTTCAACGATAATATCCCCGCCGCCTTCGGTGTGAATAATTGCGGCATTGGCCATGCGGTGTTCGAAATCATACGTCTGCGAAAATCCATAGGCGTCGGTCAGCGTGATACGGTAAGCCAGTAAAGAGTTTTCCTCCGTGTACCCCGGCATGTAATACTCCATTTCATAGGTGTTGTCGCCCATCATGTCGTACAGATCGAAATCATGGACCGCTCCGCTATTGCCGTAATCGAAGGTGAACCCGCTCAGGTCACCGGACAGCAGTTCCAAACGTCCGCGGCTCGGGGCTGTGCCGTCGCTGCATTCCACCTCGACATGCAGATAGCGCGTGCCGTCCAACAGGCAGTAGCCGCCGTAGTTATAATAGTCGAAATCGTCCCATACCCGAAGGGTGTAAGACGATATACGGGTGTCTACTTCATTATCACCCAAAATCGAGATGTCGAACCGGTAATGTACGTTGGCCCGGACGTTGAAACCCGAGGTGTTGTTCTCGCCCAGATAAACCGTGTAGGTCAGTATCTTGTCGCCGCGTTTGGCCCGGATCAGCAGGTACGAGGCATTTTCGGGGGCATTGTCTGCATTCTTAGCCCGCTGGTCGGTGATCGAGGGTACCGTTCCCTGCATGTTGGGCAGCAGATACGAGGTTCCCGCAGCCGAGCGCCCCGAAAGATGGGTTTCGGGACAGTCCATATAATCGTCGGGATCATCCGAAGGTGCAGCCTCGACATCAAAGATCGACACCGTGCGCGGCACGGAGAGCAGCTGCACGGAAAGCAGCTCGATATCCGAGGGCTTAACCGTAATATCGTAGGATATTTTCGCCACGGCACGCTGTACCTCGACCGTGGGCAGCGAACCGCCCGAAGCCGGGATCGTAACGTCGCCGTCCCACGCCATCGGCAGAGCGTCGTATGCGTCTTTATGCGTAACGGTAAAATCTTCCGATATCGGACTTTCGCCCAAATCACGGTTCAGATTGGCGGCGATGCGCATTCGGTAGTTGCCCGGCAGACATTCGAAACGCAGTGTCGCAGAGGTCTGGTAACGGTGTAGGACGACTTCGCCGTTATCGTCGTAAAGGTAGAAGTTCAGGTCGCGGATGGCGTATTCATCCGCGGAACGGGTTACGGAAAACATCCTTTCGGGCCGTACCGTCAGGCTGACGAAGGTTCCGCGGGGATTTGCACACGCTGTCCGATCCTCGGCGATACATCCCCACAGAAACAGGGCGGCAGTAAATATCAACAGATATTTTTTCATAGTCGGAAAAATCTGAAAAGGAATTGAAAACAGCCCCCGTCCCGGAGGACGGGAGCTGTCAAAACAAGAGGGCTATGCCCCCAGCTCGACACTCTGCGTAACGGGCGTCTCCCAGTCGGCGACCGTTACCGACACGGCGCACTCCTGCCCCACGAGACCCGTGATATTGGCGGCGATGCGGTAGTAGCCGTTGCGCAGTATCTCGCCCGCGGCCTTACCCGTTAACTCGACCGAATAGGTCACCTCCGAACGGTCGTCCGTGGTCGAGGTCTCTCCGTCCATGTCATACGTCGCTTCGATCTCCAGCAGTACGCGGCTGCCGGCGGCAAGCGTTCCATTTTCGTAGATGTAGAACAAGGAGTTATACTTATCCGAAGCCGAAGCAGGAGTCTGCGTGTGGCTGAAAGTCATCGCACCGGGCGTCGGCGTACCTGCGATGACGGGCGACTGCGAGGCGGCTTTGGAGAGCTTGACGGAATTGATCGAGAGCGTACCGCTGTATTTCTCCGAGAAAGCCGCATCGACGGTCGTCTGAAGAGCGATCTTCGCTACAGTACGCTTGAGCGTGATGCCGACATTGGTCGTGGAGTTCACGGCCCCGACGGTTTTAGTCGTCGATCCCGACATCACGAAGCCCCCCGAACGCTTGGCTTTCGAGGATACTTCGGCGAAGGTGCCGTTATAATCCGCGGCCGACTTCTCCACGAGGGCCGTAAGGGCCGACTTGGTCTTGGCCGCCGAGGCGTCGTAGTTCGCTACGGCGTAGAACGAGCATTCGGTGCCGGCGGCGGATTTCGGAAGCGAGAAGGTCGCGGATTTGGCCGCGAGCTCCGACGAGGTGAAATCCCGGCGGATGATAAGGTTGTCGGCGTCATCGAAAGCGAAGACCGAGAGCGTAGAGAGCGAGGATTCCCATGTCTCGGCTTTAGCCGAAGAGTCGAAGAATGCGCGGGTGTCGGCATCGTCAGCTCCGGTGAGCGTGATGGCGATCCGGGCGCCGTTCGCAGCTTCGGGAATGACGGGATCGGTTGTTTCGTCGGCGTTGTCGCATGAGGCGAACAGGGCGGCAGCCATGGCGGCCGCAGCAAAAAGAATCTTTTTCATGAGGTGATTAAGGAATTAAATGAATGAACTATTTACGCTTGTTGCGTTTTCGGTATTGCGGCTGTCGGGAATACGGGACGGGCGAAGGCTCCTTGCGCGCCGGACTGCGGTAGCCGGGGACGCCGTTCTCGTCGATCCATCGGCGGATGTCGGTGCGGAGCTCTTCTTTGAGCTGCCGGAACTCCGGCCGCTCGGCGAAGTCGTCTTTCAGGTCGTATGTCCGGAAGATCGGGGCGCAGATGCGGGTGAGCTTCAGTGCGACCTCCTGCCGCTGGTTCTCGGGGATGGCCGGAAAGTCCGTCGCAAGGATCAGGTGGACGGTGTCGTACTTCGAGAAGAGCAAGCCCCGGAACAGCACCTTGTCGGCGGCACGGACTGCCGACAAGGTAGTGGCTCCCAACTCAATGCTTCGTGCGTAGCTTTCGAAGGCCAGACGGCTGCGTCGTTCGATCATCGCCCGGTGGAACTGACGCGGGGGATGGCGCACTTCGAGGAAATGCCGCAGGCGTTCCCGAAACCATTTTTCATCGGGGGTTTCCATCGCACGGGCGGATTAGCGTTTGCGGCCGCGGCCCTGACCCTGATCCGGAGCCTGCTCCTGCGCTGTCTCGGCTTTATGCTCCTGCTTCGACTCCTGCTTTTCCTGCTCCTGACGGCGTTGCTGCGAGAAATCGTAGACCACGCTGTTCGAGCGGGGGTCGATACGCAGGATACAGGTCAGAGGCTTGCCGTTCTTGCCCAGAATGGGATGTTCCTTCTCCTTCGAGCAGTCCAGACCTTCGGGGCTCAACAGGGCTGTGCGCTGACGGTCATCGAGCTGCTTGTCGAGCTGCGGAGAGATATAGGGGCGGCTGAACTTGTAGTCGGTCATCTTGTATTCGTTGGAAAGCACGTCGAAGCCTACCTTTCCCGAATAGGTGATGTCGCTGTTGCGCATGGCGCAGCCTTCGACGAAGACACGGCCGCCCAGGGCCAGTTCGTTCTGCTGCGTTTCATCCATGCGCACGCCGTTGAAGTAGCGCAGTTCGGGGACATCGCGTTTCGGGATGGTGACAAGGCGGTTCGTCGCGGGATTCAGGGTGGCGAAGCACCACTCCTTCTCGCCCGTATGCGGGTTGGGAAGTTCATAAAGGCGGTCGGGAGTCTTACCGGCCAACAACTGTTCCTTCTCGCTCGTGGAGAACATCATCCGGTACTCCTCGCGCTCGAACTCCGGGCGCGGAAGAGCGCTCGTCAGGCCGACCTGCACGTCGCCGTTCTGATCCTTATAGGGATGCAGGGCGAACTGTCCGACAATGGGCATATTGCCGATCTTGAGGTTCACGTCATGCAGTTCCGTACACGGAAGGCCGTGTTTCATCGCCTCCAGCTCCTTAGGCGTGACGATGATGCCCATCTCCTTCAACTCCTGAAGTTTAAGATCCGAAGGATTGAACTTGACCTTTTCGAGTTGATAAGAGGTAACCGTATGCTCGTGCAGCGCCTTGAGCCCCTCCGGGTCTTTCGGGTTGTTGACGAGGTTGATGAGTTTCTGAGCAAGATCGCTGGCCTTGTCGGCAGCGACCTTGAGGAACCGGAACGACTGATTGCTCTCCACGGACTTGAAACCCTTGACGAAAGCCGCGGCAGCACTGTAATCGCGCAGGTCGTAAAAGGCCGGCTTGTTGGCCGTGAGCGGCTGTGTCGTAGTGACCTTATAACGGCCGTTTTGTTCGTCGAGTTTGGAAACCGCCTCTACGGCACCGTTCTTCTCGTTGTAGAGAAGAAGTGTTTCCTTGTAGTTGGGATCGGCCTGTTCGGGTGCCGGAATCGGTCGTTGATTCTGATTTTCTTCGGACATAAAGCAAAATGTTTTTTAGTGAAACAAAAGGTTCATGCCGCGAAGATAAAGGCACCGGTTCTCGAACGGTGCCGATGTCCGCCCCTGTCCGCTCCAGTCCGCACCAAGGCAAAAATTACAAGAAAATACAACGGATTTCGTCGGAAGCAGAAAAATAAAAAAGACCATGGAGGTGTGGCCCCACGGTCTTACCATTTAGGATTTTTTAGTTACTCTGATTTCACTTATCGTTGTCCAACACACGTCGATAAGTAAAGCGGCCCATCATGGGAGCCAAAGGCTCGCACAGCCGCTCAGAATGACTCCAACGACTGTCCAGCCTCAAGTCTTGATGAATTTTTTCATAAGGCTTAATTTTTTTCAATAAAAAGTATGAGGGGCTAACCCCGCCACACTATCTTTTTTCGTAGGACCCATCGCAGCATAACTATGATGAGCCATTACAAAAATAACGATTATTTTTTCTTTGGCAAAAGCTCCGCGAGTTTCGGGTCGGCCTCGATGCGCTGAATCTCCCGGCGGACGATCTCCACGACATCGGCTTTGACCCGGTAATAGTTCTCGTTGACAATTTCACCCATGTGATCCTCGCCGTCTTCTCCGATGAATGAAGAGATATCCGGGATAGGAACATAGGCCGCCGTTTCGGCCTTGACCTTTTCGTTGTCGATGACGATTTCGGCATGGAAAATCTTTTGAGGAATGGGCTCGTCGAAATTGTCGGCCACAGACCCGACGAACATACCCTGCGTGAGGTTGGAAATCTTCGACGCCGGAATCAGCGTTTCCAGCTGCGTATTGGTCGAGGTCGTAACGTTCTCGTTAGAGACCGAGTGCGACTCGCGCAGCTGGACGATCTTGCCGAAGCGCTCCGACAAGGTGCGGGCCGTATCGCCCACGACTTGTCCGGAGAAGATGTTGCCCACAGTGTTGATGATGACCTTCGCCTCCTTCTCCCCGTAGTCGCGCTCCAGCTGCGAAAAATCCTGAATGCCCAGGCAGACGGAAACCTTGTTCGAACGAGCCGTGGCGATCAGGTTGTCCAGTCCCCGGACGTAGATCGTCGGGAGCTCGTCGATGATGAGCGACGATTTCAATTTCCCCTTTTTATTGATAAGCCGAATAAGACGTGAATTGTAAAGCCCGAGCGCTGCGCCGTAGATGCTCTGACGGTCGGGGTTGTTGCCCATGCAGAGGATCTTCGGCTCCTCGGGATTGTTGATGTCGAGGGTGAAGTCGTCGCCGGTGAGCACCCAGTAGAGCTGCGGGGAGATCATCCGCGAAAGCGGGATTTTCACCGATGCCACCTGTCCCTGCAACTGATCCTGCGCATTGCTTTTCCATGCGTCGACAAACGGCGAAAGGTAGTTTTCCAACTCCGGATAAGACGAAAGGATCGGGAAAATCTTCTCGAGAGGCTGGCACAGGAACTCGATGGCATGGGGAAAGGTACAGTAACGGCCTCCATCGTAGATTTTCAGGTACCAGATAATCGCCGCGAGCAGGATGACGGCCGAATCGGTGAAGAAATCACCTTGTTTATCGACCCACGTCTTATTGAGGTTCAGAAGCGTGACGTAAGCGCTTTCATAGGCGTCCGAAATGTCGTCCATGAAGCGGGCGTCGATGGGATTGCAGCGGTTCGACTTGCGGGGATCGTCGAAGTTGATGACGCAGAACTTCGGTTTGACGGTGTATCTGTCCAGATGATGCAGCAGATGATTGTAGGCGATGCGGGTAAGGTCGTCGAACTTATAGTCGTAGACGAGCATCGAGAAGCCTTTCTCGATGTGCTGTTTGATATAGTTGTTCAGCACGGCGTAGCTCTTGCCCGAGCCGGGAGTTCCCAAAATCAGCGTCGCACGAAACGGATTGATGACATTGATCCATCCCTGCCGCCATTGAGACTTATAACGATAACGCGTAGGAAGGTTCACCGAATAATCATTGCCGAGGCAACGCTCTTCCTGAAGGAAACTTTCGTTTTCATCATTGAACGGATCGTCGGCAAGAGGCTGTTTCAGCAGGCGCCGCAGCCAGACCCCGGCGGCCAGCAGGCAGAGATACCCCACAGCAAGGGTCGCAATATAGCTCCATGCCCGAAAGTCGGTTCCGGCAGGCAGCTCCAGCAGCATGCCGTTCAGAAAGAATAGCGGGAAGCCGAGGCTGACGGCTCCGGCGATATGTCGTCTGCCGACCTTGCCGTTACGGACGCTTTTCGTGCCGTAGCAGCCCAGGGCGAGGAACAAGAGGCAGCAGAGTTTGGTCGTTATGGGATGGGAGAACAGCAACGTCGTCCGCTGAATGCTCAGGAGGATGTGGTCGAAAGCCCTCCACGTCAGCCCGCACTCGGACAGCCATCCGTAGCAGAACCAGTAAATATGGAGAATAAGGAAAAATACGCCGAGGGCGCGGGCGAACTGTACGATATTTTCGAGTGCCCGCAAATCGTCTTCTTGTTGCATGGATTCAGGATTTTGAAAGGCGAAAGTAATCTTTCTTCACCTGAAATCCTGCCGATGTCCGCTCCTGTCCGGCCCAGTCCGCCCGCATGAAGAACGCCCTTGAGGGGCGTCCGGTCAGCGGCGGCTGCACTCGATCAGGTGGTTGCGCAGAAGATCCAGAAAACGTGTCAGCCGCAGTTTGCGGTTTATGACGGCATGGCGGCACTGCTCCGGATTGTTGATCCGCACATTGAAGGACTTCGACAGGACATCGACAAGCGTCGGCAGATCGGCCGGAGAACCGTCGATGCGGCGCACGGCTCCGGAGATTTGCAGCGCTGCGATCAGTTCCATCAGATCCGTCGGGGTAAACTCCTTCGACAGATAAAGCGGGGATTTCGGAACTTCGACCGAGACCGGATCGGCGATGGACGGATAACGAAGCCGGGTGAAGACCAGGCGGATTTCGAAATTCGTCAGCAAAAGCGCCGATTCGAGCAGCGACGCCTGCGGAGATTCCTTCTCAACAATCCGCGCTTGCGACCGCATCAGGCGGGATTGGAGACGGGCAAGGTCGTGCAACAGGTCGAGGGGCGGGCGGAGGGATCGAGCGGTAAGACTATGAAGCATATCGACGTAATCCTCATAGGCTGCGTCGAGAGCATCCTGCTCCGGAGACAGCAGTCGTCGGTCGAGAAAGGTTTCGAGCATTCCGATAAACGGAACTTTTTCCGGATTCTTCATCGTTCGGGACATATCGGGTTATTCGGTCGGTTTTCATGTGCGAAGATGGGAATTTCTTAAATGCGAAACAGCATATCCGGATATCCGCCCGGATATAAAAAGTCGAAAAAATCATTCCTCCCTATTCAAGGAATAAAGCAATGCCTCGGTAAATTTCGTGCGATCCTTTTTGCGCTCCAGAACACGGCGTTTGACATCGGTCGGATCGCCGAGTTTGACATGCAACGTATCCTCGAAGACCCGAACGACCAGATTGAACGGAGCAGCCGTACCGTCGGCCAGCAGCAAAGGCTTCGGGGTCATCCGATCGAGCCCGCAAAGAATTTCCGAAACGCTGATTGCTGAATGCTCCTTCGACCAATAGAGCGGCGACTGAGGGGCGGACTCGGAGATGAAATACTGCGGATGTTCGAGGCGGTAATACAACAAATCAGTTTCCGTCCGGATGAACTCAATAGCTTGATTTATAAACCGGGATAGATAATGCGGCGGCGGAGTGTCCCGTTCGGAAACCCGGCGAAGAAGAGAGCGGAATTGAACCTGCGTGTAGTTCAAGGCTCTTAATACCGATAGAGCATCCGTATCGTCGCAGATGATCGTGACCTGTTGTGCGAAATCGAGAAAGTAGTTCCGTAATCTGTTTTCCGAAACGGCCTTCCGAGTCAGCGATTTTAACAAAGCCCGATATAAGGATGTGCATAACAATCTATCCATCTGTATTTGTATTTTTGACGGCCGGATGGCTCGACCATTGCATAAGGAATTATCTACGGCAAACAAAATGACCTGTTTCCATCTTATTTGTGTGATTGAGTGATGTTTATTGGAAAAAACATACCGGAATTTCTTCGGAATCTATTTTTTATTTATATCTTTGTACTGCTATCCGTTGAAAGACGGGCAGCATTTGCTGCGAAGTGAACGTGAGAATTTACTGTAAGCGGCAGATTCACAGTCCCGCGCCCGCAGGGGCGAGGTGTTTTCAAGAGCAACGACCTTAACGGGCGTGGGCTTTGTGTTATTGCTTACGGGTTTCTCACGACCTACTTCGCGTAATGCATCGCCCCGCCCGTTATTTTTTCGGATAGCAATCAGGCAACGGGGGTAACTTTCAGGTCAAATTCGGACAAAGAGTTACATTTATTTCGCTGAAGGTTACCCTCTATTTTATTTAAGTTGTTCTTTGAGGTCATATAGGAGGTATAATTTACTTCTTATATTGTTGGGTTAACGTGTTTTTGTATATTCTGAAAATTTGTTAACTTTGCAATACTTCCGAAAGGAAGTAACATAAATCTGCCCTGCTAAGAAACGCGAAACTGGTAATTTTGGGAAAAAGCAGGTAGGCAGGAGCGGAGCTTCGTGCTGTGGAAGGCACAAGTTCTGCTTGTCTGCTTTAGGTATACCAGTACCTGCGTTTCACAAGTTTAGAATGAGTGTCTTTCACTATTTTTTATGTACATAAGCTGATTTACATAAAAAATATGTAAGAGGTTAAATATTTGAGTAATTTTGCACGCATAAAAAGTTAAATCGGCAGAACAGCAACAGTTATATTAAGTCCGTCGCAGGCATTTGCTACATATACAGGTTACTTACCTGCCGATTTTAATAACCCGCATACACCGAATGTATGCGGGTTATTTGTTTGACGTACTTATTCCGGTTGCCAAGCAGAAAGCGAATAAACGGGGAAATGGTTCATTTTAATTAGTATAAAAATTACGTTTAATTAGCATTCATATAGACACAATAAACCCGCACACCGAGTAACAGAATGGTGTGCGGGTCGCAAATGCCGTCGCAGACATTTGCTACATATACAGGATACGCACCGTTCTGAACTTATTGAACATCAGCATAAGTAATCATCGTTCCGGCACCAGCAGTCCAATCTTTCGTGTAGGCGGAGCCGCTGCGGGTAACCGTACCGTTGAATGCTCCTTCGCCAATCTTCTGAAGAGCAGGCAGCGGGTCACGTTCGGTATGAACGCGCATGTCATAGCCTGCAATAGCGCCCATACCGGCATTCTTAGACTGGGCCGAACGGTTCTTGATCTGATTGAGCTGCAGCGTTGTGAACGTATTATTCATATTAGGCATCTGTGCCGACCATTTGGCATTCGTCCACGGAGATGAAGGTGTATAGTAAAGATTAGGACCGAATCCCACCGTCCATGCAAAATCCATATCGCCAACCGCAGCCGAGGAGAGATTGGTAGCATCGTTGTAGTAATATGCCGTAATCAGTTTATGATCGTTCGGGAAGCGAGCATCGAGTTTTTCACGAAGTTTCGCAATGAGACCGTTGAACGAACCGGACACCGAAGAGGGGAAATTGGGATTTTCACCGTATTTCGACCATTCGTCGTCGAAATCGATTCCGTCGAGTTGGTACTCTTCGACAGCCCAGGCGAGAATTTCGGCGAACTTATCCTGATTGGCCTCGGTCAGGTTGGCTACACCCACTCCCTGGTGATCTCCGAGAATCGTCATCAGCACCTTGCCGCCGTCCTGACGGATCGGCTGCACATACTTGTAGTGACCGGTCGTCGTGGACCCTGCATCGGGAACGAGAATTTTCGTCACATTGTCGTTGAGCCACAAAGCCGGTTCGGAGCCGTTTGCGCGGATGTTGGCGGCGAAGATGGTCGTGATGTCGATAAACGGCTCATTGTTCATACGATAGAGCATCGTATTCAGCGGGTTGGTGTCGTTGACCTCGATATACATCATAACTTTCGGGGTCTTGTCACCGTAAGCCCGTGTTTCAGCACCCGTAGCTGCTGCATCCACTTCAGGCTCCATAGCGTCCTGTGCGCAAGACGATATCAGAGCAGTCGCCATGAAAAGCGAACACAAAAGAATAAGATTCTTTTTCATAATCGTTTAAGTTTTAAGGTAAATAAATTGAGTTTGATTAGAGGTGCTTCCCCTGTATATGTTTTTCGTTACCAATCTTTTGCAAAAGTATTATATCCTAATTTATGATAGATGGGGATACGCTGCATCACATTGTAGCTATAAGATGCCTCGAAATTCTCATCATAAGCAAGGTACGCCAAGAAATTCTGAATCATCGAGATACACCCCTCTTCTGCGAAATTCACCTGCGGCAATACAAGGTCGTTGAAAACAAGGATATTACTGGTCTTTTCGATATTCCACATAATAGCATTCATCGACCACATATCCATATTCATATCCATGAACAAGTCGCTTTTTTCGCTATAAAACGGCACATTGACATTTCCGTATCGGGACTCGTCGAGTCCGTCGAACGGCTTGCGGGAGTATCTTTGTTCGTAGGAGGTGAACTGGTTATACGGATTGACGAATGCAATCGGTTCGGTTTCGGAAACATAGCCGTGCCATGCATAGTCGATGTAGTCGCCCACGGCGATTCCGCCCGTTAGGGCCGTATCATGGAACGATGCCGTGGGCTCGTCATAATCGACCACTGTCAGCAGCTTGTCGGGCATCGCTTCATGCAGGGCCTTGATCAGTTTGGGGTACGAGGCGGTATTCACCACAGGCATTCCCTCCTTGCCATAGCCCGAACCGCGATCCCAGAGGTTGACGCCATCGAGCCGGTAAGTCGTAATGAAGACTGCGACTTGGCCCACGAAATCGGCAATCTGCGCATCGGTCATGTTGCAGAACCCGATGCCGCTGCCACCGCCTTCGATGCAGACGCACACCTTGCGGCCTTTGTCCTGCATCTGTCGGATGTATTTGTCGGCATGCTCTACCGTATAACGCAAATCGGAAGTCGGAGCGAAGAGGGCGCGTTTCGAATCGGGAGCATAGCCCACCTGAGCGATTCGCAAATTGACGATATTCCCCAAAGAGGCCGTATAAACCGATTCGAAAGTAGTCATATCCTGTTTTTCCCAAGCCACGTAGTCGGCATAATGCGCCTGTATCTCGCTGGTGTTGAGATAGAATACGGTTGTCCACTCGGTATCCAGTTCTATATTAGAACTCTCATTGCCAGACTGATAGATGTTCTCATCGAATTCCCGAACAGTGACGCCATAATAAAGCACCTGCTGCTCGTTCCCGTTTTCGGTGGCATCGACGACGACCGGCATCAGATAGATGCCCGGAGTCAAGTTTTTGGAGTCGATTGTCAAAGTGAGTTTATCCGAAACCCGTGCTCCTGCCGGAATCGTGATTTTACCATCGCCGGCCAAGGTGATATTGGCAAGAGGAAGCGGCATCAGAGCGGTACCGTTGGCCGTGTTGTAGGCTTCGACAAACTCCGGATCGGGCTCCGCTGTCAGCGTCACGGCCTGCGACGCCGCTTGAGTGAGCCTGTAATAGATTTGGTCGGTGGCAACCTCTTCGCCGTCCTCGGTCAGGTGGACGGGAATCCGATCGCGGAGCGATTTCGAACTGCGCAGTGTGCCGGAAACCGTTTCCAGTGTTTCCGTGTCAGGTTTTTGCCCGGTCTTATAGACAATTTCATTATCCGTGCAGGCTGTAACGCACATCAACATTGCGGTTGCCCACAATCCGCTCCGGAGTAATTGGCTTATTTTATTGATCCTATTCATAATCGACATTTTAGATTACTCTTTGTTGATTTGGGGAACTTCAATGCCGCTGGGCCAGTCGAGGTCGAATTCAGCCACGGCATCGTTGCCGTTGCCCGTCCAGTCGCGGATGACGTTGCCTTGGCCCTCGTCGAATTTCCAGTAACCGATCAGACCGGGAGTTTTGGGATCGACATCGTACATATTGTCCCAAATTTCCTGTTCGCTGCGGGCTACCGACCAGACACGCACTTCAGTAATATCGCCGTTGAGCTGGCGCGAATCGTCATAGGACTTACCGAGGAAAAACTGCCGGAAATTACCCCAGTCCTTGTAGTCCTTATATGTCACAGGGTCTTGCAGATAGAGATCGTAGAAGGCACGTCCCGCAAGGTTGAACGGCGTGCTGGCGGGGTTGCCCAAATCAGTACCTTTACTCTGTAGCTTGCCGTTGACGTAGATGCAGACCTCGCGCGTAGCGTAGCTGTAGGTTGCAGCGATGTGGTACCACTCCCCGGGATTGAGTAGTTTCGTTTCATCTTTCTTGGGGAACTTCCCGAAGCCCGGAGTTTGGGCCGAATCACCCGAACCGTCGAACTGAATCTGCTGGCGCGGGAATGAAGCGTCTCCAATGCGCAGCAGCAGGTAATTTTCGACACCCATGATCGTCGAAATTTCGGAATGCTTCGAAAAGTCGTCCACACGGATAATCGCCTCATAGGTCACAGCCGTCAGGTTGTTGAACAACATACTGCCCTCCGAAGCTTTGTCGAGCGTCGGGAAATTGATCCAGTTGTCGCGTAGCGAGGCCGCCGAAGTAATGGCCGAGGAGCGTTTGACCAGATAATAGGCTGTTGCGGAACTGTGCAACTTCGCAACCCCTCCGTTGACATCGGCAATCGTTACGGGTAGCAGATAAGTCTGGTCAATGGGAAGTTCTTCTGCCTCGCCCGAGCCATCGAGATTTTTTAGTTTCAGGGTCACGACATCCGAAATGGTCTTGCCTGCCGGAATTGTGAGCTTCGAGTCTGAAAGTTCGTAATATTTCGCATCGAGCATCGTCCACGACGTATTGTGCCGGGCATTGTAGGTTTCGACGAGTGACGGATCGACTTCAACGTCGACATGGACTGCCTGCGGTGCGGGATAGCTCAGCACGACGGAAAAAGTCTTCGGCAGATCGGACAATGTTTTCTTGAATGTAGTAACCTGCGTGTCGCTGTTCTCCGAAACATTAAGGTAAACCACATTGTCGAAAGGCGATTTATTATCGTATTCGTCATTCTTGCAGCCCGTGAAAGCTACAGCCAGTAGGACTGCCGCTAAAAGATATGGATTATTCTTTTTCATAGCTTTCGGTTATTTGGAAGGGTTCAAGGTCTGTATTGCAGTACGGGTAAGCGGATAAATGAAGTCGGCGCCGAAATAGTCTACATTGACATTATAGACGCAAAGACCGGCCAGCGGCTGCCCTCCGATTTCGGGAATGCGCATTGTCAATGCCGTGACCGCATCCGAAGTGCCCTTGTCCTCGTCCGTAAATTCGTATTCGGTCATCGCCCCGAGTAACAGTCTATCGGACGGAACATTTCCGGCATTCAGAGCGCGAAGTACTTGCAACTTCAAGTCGGTAGCGTTGTCCGTTTCTTTCGTGTCGAGTACGAAATAGTCGACCTTGTCCCGATCTGCTGCCGCGAGGAACTGAGGATCGCCTTCGAAAAGCAGCAACAACTCCTTACCCGGACCGGCCACAGCGGCGAACTTCTCTATGAAGAGCGCGGCCACGGCCTTTTGTGCCGCTTGTTCGGTATCGGATCCGAAAACTGGAATCCCCGAAAAAGAGAGTCCGTCGAGATTCAGTTCACGAGTGCGAGCGACGACCTTATCCAAATAAGCGCCCAAAGCGGTCATGTCAGCAAATTCGGTACTGCGCGAAGCGTAATCGACAAAATAAACGGCACGTATCCCTTTTTCCTTGAGTACGGCAAGGTCCTCTCTGTCGAACTCCGAAAAATTGTCGGCATTGGTCAGTGATACTACATCCAGCGAGTCGGGAAGGCTACGCAAGCAGTCCTTTTCGCTCGTGGCAACGGGAGCGCCGTTGGCAAAACTGGCGAAAACAAGTGTATGTTCGCTCTGCTTATACTCCCGCAGCGCGGCTGTGTATTGAGCCCATAATTCGGGATCCTGCTCATTGGGACGCTGTGTTTTCTGAGTTACGCTTTCCATCTCCGTCCAATCGTTGCACGAAACTGAAAAAAGTCCCATAAGAAGCACCGTTCCCCAAAATGATAATCTATTTGTTCTTTTCATAACGGCTTATTCTAAAGATTTCACATCCCACCACACGCGCGTTCCGGCATTGTCCCGACCGTTAAGCATCGAAATGGCCTCTTGTAGATGGACGGGATTTTCAGTATATTCCTCCGAAGGATAGGGAATGCGGCGGGCTCCGTATTTGACATTCACTGTGCCGGCACTCTTGTTTTCCACAGCAGGCAGCAGCCTGGGATAGCCTGTGCGGCGATACTCCGACCAAGCCTCGATGCCCAGCGGGAAAATAGCAATCCATTTCTGGGTAATGATGCGTTCCAGGTTGCGCTCCCTGACGGCATCCGTATCGTCTGCTTCCCAAGCGATCGTGATCGTACTGGCCGGAGCCTGCATACTGTAATTACCCATCGGATCGGTGTATTTCTGTGGTGTGCTGACAGCATCCGTCAGATAGGTATCGGCGCCGGTCACCCCCCGCTCTTCGAACGAAAGCCTGATGGCTGTTTCGTAGAGATCTTTGGCGTCGCCCTGCATCGCCCAGCCGCGCAAAGCGCCTTCGGCGCGCAGAAACGTTACCTCCGCGGCATTCATCCACAGATAAGGCGATTTGCTATCTACGATCTGATTGGAATAAGTAGAAACCATCGCCGACTTGTTCGTCGGGTCGGTACCGATGCGCATGCCGTAATAATCGGTTTTCTTATTCCAAGTCCCTTGAGTGAACATCACGGCGCGGCGCGGGTCTTTATAGCCATTCATATAGCTGATGATATCGGCGCCGACGCGATGGTCGCCCCAATCGTTGTAGATTAGCGCCATACGGTTTTCAGGAGCGTGCATATAGGCATTGTCCGCATTGTCAAGGATTACGCCGTCGGTGACGGCCTCTTCGGCCTTTGCCTGTGCAATGTCGGGTTTTATATACGACAGGCGCATGGCTATGCGCAACTTGAGCGAGTTGGCGTATTTAATCCACTTTTTGATGTCGCCGTAATAAACATTATCCGACTTACGGAACGCCTCTGCTGACATCTGCTCGTTAGCGTGCAAGGCCGCAATTACAGCGTCCAACTCCTCGAACATTTTCATATAAACGGTTTCCTGCGAATCGTAAGCGACCGTGAGCGACTCGGACGAATCCTCTATCACCTTCGAATAGGGAATTGGGCCGTAGGTATCCGTCATGCGGTGCATGATTGCTATGCGAAATAATTGAGCAAGGGCTATGGCCGCTTCGTCTTCGGTGTTATTCACAACGCCGCGAAAATAGGGATAGACCTCCTGCATAACGATTACAAACGGCCATTTCAGCCAGTCGGCAGAAGGGTTGAATGTCGAGAATTTCTCTTTCCACCCGTCCGGTGTTTCCGCCATATAACCAGCATAGGGGTTACCAGTCAGTGATTCGTTGAATTGGTATCTATGTTCCTGAACGGGAATGACCCAATTCTGTAATCCTCGAAGGTTCGTACTGATTTTATAGTTCTCGCGCCCGAGTTCTTCGTCGGTTGCTTCCGACGGATTGCGATTGATGGCATCAAAATCGCTCATACATCCCCAAGCGCAGAACAGCACGGCCGAAAGCAGCAAAAATTGCGCTGTTTTTACTATCTGTTTCATACTGTCCATTGTTTAGAAAGTGAGTTTTACACTAAATCCGAGGTTGCGGAGCGAAGGCATCATGAAATAGTCGATTCCCTGATAATTATTACCGGTCGTAGCAATCGCCTCGGGATCGAACGGCGCTTTGTTGTAGACCATCCACAGATTACGGCCAACAAAAGCGATGTTGATTTTGCAGACGTCGCGGAACCATTTGCTCGGAAGTGTATAGCCCAGTGAAAGTTCCTGTAGGCGCACATTGGTCGCAGAATAGGTGTAGTACTGAGGAAGTCCGCTTTGCGAACTGATTGCAGCATACCACCGCTGGGGATCGATCATCTCCCGTCCATTGATCAAGATGCCTCCAGCATCACGCGCCGCAGCCGAAACCTCCGATACGCCAAACAGATCCATATTGGCTTGGGTTGCCGAGTAGCAGATACCTCCGATGCGAGCCGTGAAGAGAATCCCCAGATGCACACCCTTCCAATCGAAATCATTGCGCCATGCCAAATTATAATCGGGAAAAACAGGACCGAGATAGATATCCTCGCCAACGTCTGTCGTTACCAAATTGCCGTTGCGGTCTATCTGCACATATCCGTTCTCATCGTATTTGAGATTAGAAGTTGTATACAGGTCACCCAACGTACCACCCTTCTTGATAATGTATTTCGCCTTACCAAGACCCTTGATCTCCAGACGGTCTTTCAGTGGTTCGTTGGTAAGCGGATCGGTCAAACCATCCATCAGTTCGGTGACTTCGTTTTTATTCCAAGAGAACGTGAAGTTCGTATCCCAAGAAAAACTGCCCCACGTATGGCCGTAACCCAAACTTGCTTCAATACCCGTGTTGCGGACATTGCCCGTCTGAACGTACATGCTCGAATAGCCCGACGAGGTGGACACCGTAGGTTGGAACGTCTGATTATTCGTGTCGGCCCGATACCAAGAAGCGGACAGTCGCAAGTCGTTCCACAATCGGGCGTCAATACCGATTTCCCATGTTTTGGTACGCTCCGGGTAAAGCTGCTCGATCGGACGGAACGTCGTAGGCAGCCACTGTTGGTTCGTTTCGTCGTAAGGATAGGTCGGAGTGGTCAAGAACCTCGGGAAGGGGATGCCCACGGACGAAAAGGATGCTCGCAACTTGAGGTAAGTAAATGCTTCAGGCATATCGAAAGTTACTGTCGGCAACCAGGAGAGACCTACTGAGGGATAGAAGAACGAACGTTGTGGCGATCCGGCCAGTTGCGAGGCCCAGTCGTTACGTCCCGTCACGGTCAGATAAAGCATTGATTTGTAGCCCATTTCGACTGAAGCGAATATTGATTGCGTCTGTTCCTGCCAACCATATTTCTGAGGGCGGGATTTCTCCTTATCCAAATCGAAAACGGTAAACATATTCGGGATGCCGACCTCCCGAATCGGACCGCGATAGCTCAATTCCTTACTTTTCGTGTCGTTGATGGACGCACCGACGTTGGCAACCAATGAGAATTTGTTGTCCGCGAAGGTCTTATTGATATTGACCATCACGTCGGCATAGATCTGCTCGTCGGTATTGCGGATCTCCGTATAATGCCCTTGCGTACTGCCTTCTGTAATCGTGGTATTCGATGAAGCATAGAGTTTCTGCGTGAAGATCGAATTAGTATTGTCGACCTTGGCCCGTCCCGAAACATTCAGCCATGGTAGGATGTCAAAAGCAATCGAAACGTTGGCCATATAACGCTTTTTGTCTGTATTGCGGGGATTGCGGTACGCGATCCAGTACGGGTTCTGCATACGCAGGTCGCCACCCTCGCCCTGTGGCCAGTACTGCACGGCAATCTTGCGGGCTGGATCCCAGCGTTCGAAAATTTTCGCCGCTTCGAAACTATCACCTCGCGGGAACAGATAAGCCGAAACCAGCGGGTTCGAATAGACGCCTTGGTTGGTCATGTTCTGATCTTTCTGCACGATGTAGTTCGCACCTACGTCCACACGCAGGCGGTCTTTCAGAAAATGCGACGTATTTCGGAACGTGAAATTGTAGCGATCATAGAGGTTATTGGGTATGATACCTTCAGAATTAACCGATGCTGCGGAAAAGAACATTTGGTTCTTCTCGGTTCCTCCGGAAAGCGTTACGGAGTTGGTCGTGACATAACCCGTCTCGAAAAAATCATCCGGTGTGTATCCGGTACGCGCTGCATTGGTCAACTTCTCGCCCCAGCTGTAGATTGGCGAACCCGAAGATTTCCCGTAGCTGCCCGTACCGTAGCGATTCTGGAATTTCGGCATCACGAAAGGTTTGAGAAAATCCGTATGATTCGAATACGAAGCGCTGAATGTTCCGGCCTGACCTTTTTTCGTCGTAATCATAATGGCGCCGTTCGCGGCACTCGAACCATAGAGGGCGGCCGCGGAAGCTCCGGTCAGAACCGACATCGATTCGATGTCCTCGGGATTCAGGTCGGCAATGGCTTCTGTGGCACCACGTGAACCGAATTCCGTATCGCCGCCGTTGCTCACGTTATACATCGGAATTCCATCAATCACATAAAGAGCGTTGGACGACTGTGTGATCGACTTATTACCGCGCATGACGACCTTCGAGGCCCCACCGACGCCTGACGACGAGGTGTTGATCGTGATACCGGCGACTTTACCGGACAGGGAGTTGATGAAGTTGGCATCCTTCACATCGGTAATGGCGCTCGACTTCACCTGCTGCACGTTATAGCTCAAAGCTTTTTCCTGACGCTTAATACCAAGAGCAGTAACAACCACCTGCTCGATTTCGGCGACGGATTCTTTAAGCGTAATGTTAAATACAGTACGGCCGCCAACAGATACCACCACAGGCTCATAGCCCAAAAAATTAATTTCCAGTTGAGCTGTTGCACTGGGGGGGGGTATCTGAAGTGAGAAAGAGCCGTCAGCGTTAGTACTGGTCCCCACTGCCGTACCTTTGACAATGATGGAAGCTCCGACAATAGGTTGTTTGTGCTGATCATGCACCGTACCTGATACCGTTACCGGCTTTTGGATTGGTTGTTTTTTCAGAACGATGTTCGAACCGCTGATTTGATAGCTTACATCGGAGCCTTTTACCATCTGAATCAGGGCTTCCTGCAAAGGCTGATTTATAACATTGACACTAACAGAGCGGGTGACATCTACGTCGTCATCAACGGCAAAAAGATAACGTGTCTGCTTTTCTATTTCGGTCATAACCTGCTTCATACGCACATCCTTCAACTGAATGGTCACGCGAATATTTTGTGCATAGACACTTGTAAAGGGGGTGCTAAGACAGACAAGAACCAAAAGAATAGGCAGCCAAATTTGCTGAATAATCTTTTTATTCATACATTTGTAAATTAAGGTTCAAAGTTAGAGATAGGTTAGTATTTCTGATTGGACCACGCCTATGAGTGCTTCCTCCACTCATAGGTTTTTTATATCAGAAACAAAAAGTAAGGATATTTTGGTTTTTATTTCATAGGCGTATTTTTATTAGTAAAAAAACATTTACAAAGAGTTACATTATTTTATTCGGATGATATTTTCAATTTCATCATAGGTATATGTAAAGTCCGATGCCATTTGAAGTAGTTGCATAGCGTGGTTTATTCCGTCTGAGACTCGAATTTTACAACTCTGATATTTGATAACAGGCAACTCCGAGCGCTCGATAACAATTTTTACATTATAGTATCTTTCTAATTTTTCCGCGATCTGATCAAAAGACATTCTATTGAGAGTGATGATGCCTTCTGGCCACCGATATTCATCCGGATCTTCGATCGGAACCATCTGCAAATGTCCATTTTTGAGATTTACGACTGAATTTTCGTCCATCAATACCAATTCGTCGCTTAAATGGCTCAGTACCGCAACCTTACCTCTAAACAATGCTGCGGAAAATAGACCATTCGCCTCATCAGCAATAACATTAAAATGAGTACCCAGTACTTTTACATCGCAAGCAAAGGTTTCCACAATGAATGGACGGTCTGTGTCTGGCTCTACATCGAACATTGCTTCGCCATATAGTTGTATTCGCCGTTCTTTTCCTACAAATATCGAAGGATATACGATTCGACTGCCGGAATTGAGATCAATGACGGAACCGTCATTCAGTGTAACTCGGATTTGTTTTCCTGAAGGGGCTTCAATCGTAGTTATTTGATTTGTCCATTCACGGACTCGATGGGTGAAAAGCATGTAATTTATAACAAAGCCGATTGCCAGCACTGCGGCTATCTTGCTTGTAAATCGAATAATTTTTGACAAAGTTAATAGCCGAATTGGGCTGACCTTGTCCTGATCAGGTGATTCGAAAGCTGTATACATTACTCCTAATACATATATATCATGAGCTTTCTTCATCACCTTTTGATGTTCTTCAGGATTTTCATCCATCCATGCTTTAAGTAGAGAGGTTTCTTCTTCGGTAAGTTGACCGGCGAAGAACCGAAATAACATGGCATCCGTAATTTGAGTAGTCTGTGTCATTTTTTATTTGCTTCTATATATAAAAGCCACAACTCGACCACTTTCCCCCTAAATTGTATTTATTTTTTTGCAAATAAATATTTTTAATATATTGTGAAAAATATTTACAAATATAATATATTGTATATTAAATCATTGCATAAATAGTGTTTGCTTGCGATTATCTCGAATAATTTTAATATCTTTGTATATCTGATATGGCAATGGACACTACGGCATTATCACATCAAATGTTTGATCAGTTATTTCGGCAAAATAAGCGACAATTATTCATTGTCGCTTTCAGCTATGTCCGAGATGAAGATGTTGCACAAGATATTGTGAATGACAGTTTTATGTCTCTATGGGAACGTAGGGAGAGTATAGAGCCTACTAACTTGAAAGCCTATCTTTTCCGTGTTGTTAAAAATAATTGTCTTCACTATCGTCGAGACCAACAGATTGGGAGAGCTGTTTGTGAAAAAATCCGACAAAAAGAAGCCGGCATGATGGAGTATTACACACGGACGATTGAAAGTTGCAATCCCAATGAATTGTTTACAAATGAAATTATCGCAATCTGCAAAGAACAAGTGCAACAAATGCCGGATATAACTAAACAGGTATTTACTCTTAAAACAGAAGGCAGGAGTTATAAAGAGATTGCAGACATTTTGAATATCAGTACAAAAAAGGTTGATAAGGAGTTGCAAAATGCTACGGTTAAGTTACGTTTGTCTCTTAAAGACTACTTGTCTGTTTTAGTTATATTTTTTACTCTTCTCGAAAAATAAGTTTCTTGATTTATCAAACATCAAACGCTTCATTTTTCTTATCTTAGATATTCTGCATTATTAATTGTTTATAAGATTCCAATCTTTTTTCAAAATATTTATTTACGAAAAATAAATACAATTTAGGGGGAAAGTGATTGAGTTGTGGCTTATTATAATAGATAAGCTAACGACAGAAGTAATAACAATGGCACTTTATTCTCCTCTCCGCTGGGTCCCGAGTTTGTATTTTGCTATGGGCTTGCCGTTCGTTGTTCTGAACATGGTCTCTGCGGTTTTGTTCAAGGACCTCGGGATTTCGGACTCCCAAATTGCGTTCTGGACATCGTTGATCATGTGGCCGTGGACGATCAAGTTTCTGTGGAGTCCTTTTCTGGAGCTGTACCGCACGAAAAAATTCTGGGTCGTTGCGACCCAGTTGTTGAGCGGCGTGCTGTTCGGTGTCGCGGCTTTGTCGCTTCACATGCCGACGTTCTTCTCCGTCACGGTCGCAGTCTTTGCCGTTGTGGCATTCAGCGGTGCCACGCACGACATCGCGGCCGATGGTGTCTACATGTCGGAACTCTCGACGGCGGCTCAGGCGAAGTATATCGGGTGGCAGGGAGCGTTCTATAACCTGGCCAAACTGGTCGCCACAGGCGGCCTCGTGTGGCTGGCGGGTTGGCTCTACGAGAGCTTCTCGGCGGACGGCACGGCGACGTTCGACGCTTCTGTTCGCTCGTGGACGGTGGTGCTGATGATCCTGTGCGCCACGCTCGTGGCTCTGGGGGCCTACCACCTGCGTGCGCTTCCTTCGGGCGGCACCGCCTCCGAACATCATTCGCTTCGGGAGGGCCTTTCGGGCCTGAAAGAGGTTATCGCGGCATTCTTCACGAAGAAACATATCGGATACTATATCGCCTTTATCATCTTGTACCGGCTGGGCGAAGGCTTCGTGATGAAGATCGTACCGCTGTTCCTCAAGGCCGACACGGCCTCGGGCGGTCTCGGCCTCACGAACCAGCAGATCGGGCTTTACTACGGTACGTTCGGTGCGGGAGCCTTTTTGCTGGGTTCGCTGCTGGCGGGGTACTACATCGCCCGGCGGGGCCTGCGGCGTACGCTTTTCACGCTTTGCTGTGTCTTCAACCTGCCGTTCGCGGTCTACGCCTTGCTGACGTGGTTCCAGCCGCAGTCGATGTGGCTCGTGGGCGGCGGCATCGTCGTGGAGTATTTCGGCTACGGCTTCGGGTTCGTGGGCCTTACGCTCTTTATGATGCAGCAGGTGGCTCCGGGGCGTCACCAGATGGCGCACTACGCCTTCGCCTCGGGGATCATGAACCTTTCGGTGATGCTCACCGGGGCCGTTTCGGGCTACCTGAGCGACTACTTCGGTTACGGATATTTCTTCCTGCTGGTGATGCTTTTTACCGTCCCGGCATTCGTGTGCACGCGGTTCGTGCCTTTTACCTATGACGATAAACCAATAACCAAATAACATGAGCAATCTGAAAATCGTAGGCCCGGCACTGCCGGATATGCCGTGGGAAGAACGTCCCGTCGGCTCCAAGGAGATTATGTGGCGCTATTCTGCCAATCCGATCATCGGGCGCGATGCGCTTTCGACCTCGAACAGCATTTTCAACTCGGCGGTCATTCCGTTCAAAAAAGGGGAGTACAACTACGCCGGCGTTTTCCGCTGCGACGACACGAACCGCCGCATGCGCCTGCACGTCGGCTTCTCGGTCGACGGCCTGAAGTGGGACATCGACGAGGCCGACCTGCGCCTGACGGGCGCCGACGCCGAAATCGGCGAGTGGGTCTACGGCTACGACCCGCGCGTGACGAAAATCGGCGACAGATACTATGTGACGTGGTGCAACGGCTACCACGGCCCGACCATCGGCGTGGCGTGGACGGAGGATTTCGAGACGTTCCGCCAGCTGGAGAACGCCTTCCTGCCCTACAACCGCAACGGCGTGCTGTTCCCGCGGAAAATCCGCGGCAATTTCGCCATGCTCTCGCGCCCGAGCGACACGGGTCACACGCCTTTCGGCGACATCTTCTACTCCGAGTCGCCCGACCTCTGCTACTGGGGCCGCCACCGCCATGTGATGTCGCCCGCGGCGTTCGAGGTGTCGGCGTGGCAGTGCATGAAAATCGGCGCGGGCCCCGTGCCCATCGAGACGAGCGAGGGGTGGCTGCTGTTCTACCACGGGGTGCTTCGCTCGTGCAACGGCTACGTCTACGCCTTCAGCTCGGCGCTGCTCGACCTCGAAGAGCCGTGGAAAGTCGTAGCCCGCAGCGGCCCCTATCTGATTTCGCCGCGCGAGCTCTACGAGTGCACGGGCGACGTGCCGAACGTGACATTCCCCTGCGCCGCGCTGCACGACCCCGCGACGGGGCGCGTGGCGGTCTACTACGGCTGCGCCGACACGGTGACGGGCCTCGCGTTCGGGTACATCCCCGAAATCGTCGCCTTCACGAAGAAAAACTCGATTCTGTGATGCGACTGCGACGAACGCTTCTTGCTGCGGCGCTCGCCGCAGCTCTTTTCGGCTCTCCGGTCCGGGCGCAGGAGCCTGTCGATTGGGTCGACCCCTTCATCGGCACGACCAATTTCGGGACTACGAACCCGGGAGCCGTCACCCCGAACGGCATGATGGCGGTTGTTCCGTTCAACGTCATGGGCTCCGACACGAACCGCTACGACAAGGACGCGCGGTGGTGGTCTACGCCCTACGAGTACCATAACAAATTCTTCACTGGCTTCGCGCACGGGGCTCTGAGCGGCGTAGGATGCCCCGAGATGGGCTCGTTGCTGACGATGGCCACGACGGGAGAGCTGACGGTGGACTACCGGGAGTACGGCACGGCGTATGAAGATGAAACGGCCACGCCGGGCTATTACTCGGTGATGCTCGACAAGTACGGCATCCTCGCCGAAGCCACGGCCACACCGCGTACCTCGGCCGAGCGCTACACCTTTCCCGCCGGCAAGGGGCACATCCTGCTGAATCTGGGCGAAGGGCTTACGAACGAGTCGGGCGCGATGGTGCGCCGCGTGAGCGCGACGGAGATCGAGGGCATGAAACTGCTGGGGACGTTCTGCTATAATCCGCAGAAGGTGTTTCCAGTCTATTTCGTGCTGCGGGTTTCGAAAACCCCGTCGGCTTCGGGCTACTGGAAGAAACAGCGGCTGATGAAGGGCGTGGAGGCCGAGTGGACGCCCGACAACGGCAAATACAAACTCTATACGGAATACGGCCGCGAGCTGGCGGGCGACGACGTGGGCTACTGGTTCACGTTCGACGATCTGCGGGCGGGCGAAACGGTCGAGGTACGGATGGGCATTTCGTATGTAAGTACGGAGAACGCTCGTCGGAATCTCGACGCCGAACAGCCTGCCGGAACGTCGTTCGACGCGATCCGCGGGGCGGCCCGCACGCGGTGGAACGACGACCTTTCGCGCATCCGCGTCGAGGGCGGCACGGAGGCGCAGCAGACGGTGTTCTATACGGCGCTGTACCACGCGCTGATTCACCCGAACCTGCTGAGCGATGTCAACGGGGAATACCCGCTGATGGAGCGCTCGGGGGAGGCGGGGGTTACCGACGGCGAGCGCTATACGGTCTTTTCGCTGTGGGACACCTACCGCAACGTGCACCAGCTGCTGACGCTGGTCTACCCGGAGCGGCAACTGGACATGGTGCGTTCGATGATAGGCATGTACGAGGAGTGGGGTTGGATGCCCAAGTGGGAGCTGTACGGCCGCGAGACTTTCACGATGGAGGGCGACCCGGCGATTCCCGTAATTGTCGACAGTTGGATGAAGGGTCTTCGGGATTTCGACGTGGCGACAGCCTACGAGGCGATGCGCAAGTCAGCCACGACGCCCGGGGCGCAGAACCGGCTGCGGCCGGACATCGACCCCTATGTCGAGCGGGGCTACATTCCGCTGGGGTTCTATGCCAAGGACCTCGCGGGCGATACCTCCGTGTCGCACGCGCTGGAGTACTACGTCGCCGACGCGGCGCTGTCGCTGCTGGCCGACTCGCTGGGCAAAAAGGAGGATGCCGCCCTGTTCCGGAAACGCTCGCTGGGCTACCGGCACTATTACGACAAGGAGTTCGGGACGCTGCGGCCCATCACCGAAGAGGGCGCGTTCCTGACGCCCTTCGACCCGAAGGCGGGCGAGAACTTCACCGCCGCGCCGGGCTTTCACGAGGGCTCAGCGTGGAACTATACGTTCTATGTGCCGCACGACGTGGAGGGGCTGGCGAAGCTCATGGGAGGCCGGCGGAAGTTCGTGGAGAAGCTGCAGATGGTCTTCGACGAAGGGTTGTACGACCCTGCGAACGAGCCCGACATCGCCTATGCGTACCTGTTCAGCCACTTCCGGGGCGAGGAGTGGCGCACGCAAAAAGAGACGCGGCGTCTTTTGGACAAGTATTTTACAACCGCTCCGGACGGCATCCCGGGCAACGACGACACAGGGACGATGTCGGCGTGGGCGGTCTTTACGATGCTGGGCCTCTACCCGGACTGCCCGGGGGAACCTTATTATACGCTGACGGCCCCCGTGTTCGACCGTGCCGAGATCGACACCGACGGCGGCACGCTGGTGATCGAGAAACGCGGTGAGGGCTATATCCGGAAAATGACGCTGGGCGATAAGCCGCTGACGAAATACCGTGTCGGGCACGACGAACTGCTTCGGGGCGGCAAACTGACCTTTGAACTTAAAAACGAGAGATAGATGAAACATGCAAAACTACTGACCGCTGCTGCGTTGCTGCTGGGCGCCTGCTCGCAGCCGGTCGCTGACAACGATTTTACCCGCTTCGTGGACCCGACTATCGGCACGGGCGGCCACGGGCACGTCTTCGTGGGTGCGAACGTTCCTTTCGGACTGGTGCAGGTGGGCCCCACGAGCATCCCGCAGGCGTGGGACTGGACTTCGGGCTACCACGCGAGTGATTCGACGGTAATCGGCTTTTCGCATACGCACCTGAGCGGAACGGGCATCGGAGACCTGTTCGACATCACCGTCATGCCCGTCACGGGCGAGGTGACCTATGCCCGCGGCACGGCGAATGACCCGCAGTCGGGCCTCTGGTCCTATGCCGACCGCACGCGGGAGATCGCCCGGCCGGGTTACTACTCGGTTCCGCTGACAAGGTACGGCATCACGGCCGAGATGACGGCCACGGCGCGTGTGGGACTGCACCGCTACACCTTCCCAGCATCGGATGCTGCCGCCGTGGTCTTCGACCTGGAGAACGGCGGCTGCTGGGACGAGGCGACCGATACCGGTTTCCTGCTCTCGGACGACAGCACGCGCATCAGCGGATGGCGTCACTCGACGGGCTGGGCGAAGGACCAGAAGGTCTATTTTGCCGCGGAGTTCTCGAAGCCTGCCAAGCGCATCGTCTATGAACAACCCGGTGAAGTGACCGGCAAGGGCCCCGGAATAGAAGCCCGCTATGCACGGGTCGAGTTCGATACCAAGGAGGGCGAGCAGTTGTTGCTCAAGGTGGCCGTCTCGCCCGTGTCGGTCGAGAATGCGGTCCTCAACATGCAGGCCGAGCTTCCCGGCTGGGATTTCGAGGCCGTCGCCGCGGCGGCCGACGAGGCCTGGAACGCCGAGCTTTCGAAAATCCGCATCGAGACGAAGGACGACGCGGCCCGGCGGATTTTCTATACGGCGCTCTACCACACGATGGTCGCCCCCTCGGAGTTCTGCGACGTCAACCGCGACTACCGCGGCTCGGACGGCGAAATCCACCGTGCGGCCGACTTCGTCAACTACACGACCTTCTCGCTGTGGGACACCTACCGGGCCGCGATGCCGCTGATGACGATTCTCCACCCGGAGAAGATGCCCGACATCATCCGGACGATGCTGGCGATCGCCGACGAGCAGGGGCGCCTTCCGGTGTGGCACCTGTGGGGCAACGAGACCGACTGCATGGTGGGTAACCCGGGTATTCCCGTCGTTGCGGACGCCATCGTGAAGGGCATCGAAGGGTTCGACCGCGAAAAGGCTTTCGAGGCCATTAAAAAGACGGCCATGAACCCCGACCGCGGCAACGGCCTGCGGATGAAATACGGCTACATCCCGTGCGACCTGTTCAACGAAGCGGTAGCCTACGACATGGAATACGCGCTGGCCGACGGCGCCGCAGCCCGGGCCGCCGAGGCGCTGGGCCGTATGGAGGATGCGAAGTTCTTCGAGGAGCGCAGCCATTCGTACTGTAACTATTTCGACCCCTCGACGCGCTTCATGCGCGGCCGCGACTCGCGAAAAGGGTGGCGCACGCCGTTCAATCCCTTCGCTTCGACCCACCGCGCCGACGACTACTGCGAGGGCAACGCATGGCAGTACACTTGGCTCGCACCGCACGACGTCGAGGGACTCGAAGGGCTGTTCGGCTCGCGCGCGAAGATACTCGAAAAACTCGACTCGCTCTTTACGGTAAGTTCCGCGGTCGAGGGCGGCGAGAGCTCGCCCGACATCTCGGGCCTGATCGGCCAGTACGCCCATGGCAACGAGCCCTCGCACCACGTGCTCTACCTCTACACGATGCTGGGCCAGCCATGGAAGACGGCAGATAAAGTAAGGGAGGTGCTGACGACGCTTTACCATGCCGCACCCGACGGTCTTTCGGGCAACGAGGACGTAGGCCAGATGTCGGCGTGGTACGTCCTCTCGGCGCTGGGCATGTACGAGGTCGAGCCTGCGGGCGGACGCTACTGGTTCGGATCGCCCCTGTTCGACCGGGTCGAGATCGCCGTGCCGGGCGGGACGTTCACCATCGTCGCCGAGAACAACTCCGCGGAGAACCGCTATATCCAGCGCGTGTGGCTCGACGGGCGGCCCTATACGAAGCCCTATCTGCAGCACGAAGAGTTGATGAAGGGCGGGGAACTGCGTTTCGAGATGGGCGCCGAGCCGAAGGTGTGGTATTGTCCCGACGAACCCGAAACGTATGCCGACCAGCGCCCGGCCGAAGAGAAGCGGCTTTTCACTTCCGAAGCGGTCGAAAAGGAGATCGCGCGCGTATGCGGTCTGCTGACCAATGAACGCCTGCGGTGGATGTTCGCCAACTGTTTCCCCAATACGCTCGACACCACGGTCCACTACGGTGAGGACGCCGACGGCAACCCCGACACCTACGTCTACACGGGCGACATTCCGGCCATGTGGCTCCGCGACTCGGGGGCACAGGTGTGGCCCTATGTGCAGCTGTGTAAGGAGGATCCAGCGTTGCAGAAGATGATCGCGGGGGTTATCCGGCGGCAGATGAAGCTCATCAACATCGACCCCTACGCCAATGCCTTCAACGTCGCGCCGACGGGCGAACACAACAAGACGGACTTCCCGAAAACCGACCCGATGGTCTTCGAGCGCAAATGGGAGATCGACTCCCACTGCTATCCTCTGCGTCTTGCGCACCACTACTGGAAGACGACGGGCGATGCGTCGGTTTTCGACGCCGCGTGGATCGATGCCATGCGGGCCATTCTCCGCACGCTGCGCGAACAGCAGATGAAGGAGGGCCCCGGGGACTACATCTTCCTGCGCACGACCGACCGCCAGTTGGACACCCGCTGCCATGTGGGGCGCGGCAATCCCGTGAAACCCGTGGGGCTGATCGCCTCGGCGTTCCGGCCTTCGGACGACGCCACGACTTTCGGATTCCTCGTGCCCTCGAACTTTATGGCCGTCACGTCGCTACGCAAAGCCGCCGAAATTCTGACGGCTGTAAACGACGAAAAGGAGCTTGCAAACGAGTGTACGGCGCTGGCCGACGAAGTGGCGGCGGCGCTCCGGGAATACGCCGTTACGGAACACCCCGAATACGGTAAGATCTATGCCTTCGAGGTCGACGGCTTCGGCGGGCAGCAGTTGATGGACGATGCCAACGTGCCGTCGCTGCTGGCGATGCCCTATCTGGGCGATGTGGAGCGCACGGACCCCGTGTATGAAAACACACGCCGCTTCGTATGGAGCGACGGCGATCCTTACTTCTGGCGCGGTGCCGCGGGCGAGGGCATCGGCGGTCCGCATATCGGCGTGGAGATGATCTGGCCCATGAGCATCATGATGCGGGCTTTCACGGCAACCGACGACGAGGAAATCCGCGACTGCATCTGTCAGCTCATCACCACCGATGCCGGTACGGGCTTCATGCACGAGTCCTTCTCGCGCCACGATGCCGCGGATTACACTCGCGCGTGGTTCGCCTGGCAGAACACCCTCTTCGGAGAACTCATACTCAAACTCATAAACGAAGGAAAAGCAGATTTGCTGAACTCGATAAACTAACCGAAAAAACAAACTGCCATGATAAGACCTGTTTCTTTTCTGTTACTTACCGCCGTCCTGTGCGGCGGTTGCGGGAACCGCGCCGAACGCTCCGCTGCGATTCCCTGCGACGAACCCCTGCCGCGTCCCTCGGAATACGTCTCGACGCTCGTGGGCACGCAGTCGGACTACACGCTCTCGGCGGGCAACACCTATCCTGCGGTGGCCCTGCCGTGGGGCATGAATTTCTGGACGCCTCAGACAGGCGAGATGGGCGACGGATGGGCCTACACCTACGGAGCGCATACCATCCGGGGCCTGAAGCAGACCCACCAGCCCTCACCGTGGATCAACGACTACGGGCAGTTTTCGCTGATGCCCGTGCGCGGACACGACAAACTCGACGAGGAGTCGCGTCAGAGCTGGTTCTCGCACCAGTCAGAGACGGCGAAGCCCTACTATTACTCGGTCTACCTGGCCGACCATGATGTCGTGGCCGAAATGACCCCGACGGAGCGCGCCGCCGTGATGCGCTTCACATTCCCCGAGAGCGCCGAGTCGGGTGTGGTCATCGACGCCTTCGACCGCGGCTCGCGCGTGGAGATCATCGACGCGCAGACCGTCGCGGGTTATACGACACGCAACAGCGGCGGCGTGCCCGAGAATTTCCGCAACTGGTTCGTCATCCGCTTCGACAAGCCCTTCGCGGCTGTCGAGCTGACCGATGCCCCCGCCTCCTATGAGGCTGGTAGCCGAAAGCTCTATCCCGAAGGCGGCAAATCGGTCGAAGGTGACCACGCCGTGGCTAAGGTACATTTTTCGACGGTGCGTGGCGAGCAGGTGACAGCCCGCGTGGCCTCGTCGTTCATCTCCGCGGAGCAGGCCCTGCGAAACCTCGAAACGGAGCTGGGAACGGATGATTTCGAAACGGTGAAAGCCCGGGCTCAGGAACGCTGGAACGACGTGCTGGGGCGTATCGAAGTCACGGGAGGAACTACGGATCAGTATCGCACGTTTTACTCATGCCTCTACCGCTCGACGCTCTTCCCCCGCAAATTCTACGAACTGGACAAAAACGGCAACCCCGTGCATTACAGTCCCTACAACGGCGAGGTGCTGCCGGGCTATATGTACACCGACACGGGATTCTGGGATACGTTCCGGAGCCTGTTTCCGCTGCTGAACCTCGTCTATCCGTCGGTCAACGCCGAGATTCAGGCCGGACTGGCCAACGCCTACCGTGAGAGCGGCTTCCTGCCCGAATGGGCTTCGCCGGGACACCGCGGCTGCATGGTGGGCAACAACTCGGCCTCGGTCGTGTCGGACGCCATCCTCAAGGGCATCACCCCACAGGAGGACATCGCCACGCTCTACGAGGCGATGCTCGCAGGACGAGGCAAGGTTCATCCTACGGTAAGCTCCACGGGACGCCTCGGGCACGAGTATTACAACACGCTGGGCTATGTGCCCTACGACGTGGGTATCGACGAGAGTGCCGCCCGGACGCTGGAATACGCCTACGACGACTGGTGCATCGCACAGGTGGCGAAGAAACTGGGCCGGACCGAAGATGCGGAGCGGCTGGAAAAAGCCGCGCAGAACTACAAAAACCTCTTCGATCCCGAAACCCGTCTGATGCGTGGCCGCAACGAAGACGGGACGTTTCAGACACCGTTCAGCCCCTACAAGTGGGGCGACGCATATACGGAGGGCAATGCATGGCACTACACATGGTCGGTGTTCCACGATCCGGAGGGCCTTGCAACGCTGATGGGCGGCAAAACCGAATTCGGAAAAATGCTCGATTCTGTGTTCGTCGTGCCGCCGATCTACGATGACAGCTACTACGGAGTCCGCATCCACGAGATTACGGAGATGCAGGTAGCCAACATGGGCAACTACGCCCACGGCAACCAGCCCGCACAGCACATGATCTACCTTTACAACTACGTCGGACAACCCCACAAGGCGCAGTATTGGGTCCGCGAGGTGATGGACCGACTCTATTCCGCGAAACCCGACGGTTACTGCGGAGACGAGGACAACGGACAGACTTCGGCATGGTATGTATTCTCGGCACTCGGATTCTATCCCGTATGCCCCGGCTCGGACGAATACGCCGTCGGCTCGCCGCTGTTCCGCAAAGCGACCATACACCTCGAAAATGGAGCCGACATCGTGATCGAGGCCCCGGAGAATGCGCCCGAGAATCGCTATGTAGACCGACTTATCTTCGATGGAAAGTCTTACAACGGGTATTTCCTTCGTTATTCGGAATTGGAAAACGGCGCCGATATCCGATTCTATATGCGTGGCGAATCCTGAAAATCTCCCATAAAAGGACTAACAAGTTTTTTGATTCTCTGAGAATTGCACATTCGGAAGAGTTCTCGAATAGCGGTACGAATGAAAAAAGGGCTGTTTAAGATCCAATCTGTCAAACAGCCCTTTTAACGTTTATCAAATCATTATTATTTAAGATCGGATAGCATAGCTACAGATCCTCCGAAAATCTCAATCAAGCAATCCAATGTATTATTAAATTTATGAAAATCATTGCAATAAACAGTAGTTCAGATGATTTGGATCTGTTGTATCCTTTATTTGATTTCGATGTATTATGAAACAAAAAATTTACATCGAATCATAGTTTAAGCCCTCGTTTCCGTCTTCGCTTTTGTCGTTGAACTTTTTGCTGTTCCTCGTAAGCCCTTGCATCGGCCAAATCCAATATTGTATCGACGATTCCCGAAATGGGATTTACCGTATGACTCCGTTGTTCGCGCCGCTGTTCCGGACGTTGTTCTGCGACCTGCCGCGGCTCCTTCGGCGCCGGATATAACTCGTCGAAAGCGTTTGCCGAGAACTCTTTCCCCAGCAGCGACCCGTTGGCGACGATACCCGTGTTGTGGTCGATAAACGTTATGCCGTAAATTCTGCCTACCGGATTGATCCGGAAGATAGCATCCATATTGTCGGCCTTGAGCAGCCGCCGGAACTCGTCCCGCGTATTATGCGGCCTCATGGCATCCCGGACGCATTGCCGCAAGCGGTCGAGTGCACCTTCTTCTTTCAGTTGGCATTTCGATTTCTCGTAGTATTTCTGTAAAGCCCGATAACCTACGTCCCTGCCGATCTTGCTCGACTTGAACGGCGTGCCGACCCCATAACCGTCGTCGGTCATGGCTCCGTAGACGATGCCGGCATAGTCCCTGCCGTCGACGGTTCCCGTGTGTTCCTCGATAGAGACATTGAACCGCTCCAGCAGCGTGCGCAACTCCCCGTAGGAGGAGCATTTGTAATTACGCAGGCACGACCGCACGACGGACGATACCTGCTGCTTGACATTCCCCTCGGGATAATTCACTTTCCGCAGGCCCTCCCTGTCCGTCTGTTCCTGCCCCTTGATACTCGGATGCAGATTATATTTCCGTTCTAATTCCCGCAATACGGACATGGAACGGTCGTATTCATGCGAGTCGCTGATCTTACGGCCGTTCTCATCGATGCGCAACGATACGATATGGAGGTGATGCCTGTCGATATCCTTATGTTTGAAGACAATGTAGGGCTGATCTCCGTAGCCCATTTTCTGCATGTATTCATTTGCGATTTCCCGGAGCTGTTCGTCGGTCAGTTTATCTTCGGGCGAAGGGTTCAACGATACATGGAATACCGTATTGGTCGTCCGTCGGTTAGCTTCGAGATACGGCCAAAAGCTCTCCATGCAGGCGTCGACATCCATTCGTCCGTATTTGTCGAACGGTTCGAGCATCTTCTGCCAATAGAGGATTTCGGCTTCATCCCGGTCTACTTTCTCCTTGTTGTAGTACAGAGCCCCGCCGGGCGAGGAACCCGACCTTATATTCGCAACCACTCCTTAGCCTGTTTTGCTAAGTTCAGAATCTCGATGCTCAGGGCTTTCAGCTCACGCGTCCGCTGCTCCAACATGGCGATCTGATGCGGGATTGTGATGTTGGAAAAGTGCGCATTGACGGCTTTTACAATCTGATTATAGTTGTTTCCCAGCTTCTGAAACTGGAAATAAAAGTCGTTCAGCCGCGCGACGAACTGCACTTTCGAGGGGTCGCGTTTGATGACGACGAACTCCTCCTCGAAGATGCGTTTGACGATAAACCGGCTGCGGTTATGTTCCAATCCAGCTTTGCAAAGCAGTTCGTTGAAGCGAATGTTCTGCTCTTCATTAAGCCGGAAAGAGTACTTATGACTCGGCGTTGGGGGCTTCTTTCCGGTCTTGTCGGTCAGTTTTCGGTTGGTATCCATAGTTTCGGGTTAAAAGGCGTTCGACTCGGGAGAACGCCCGGCCTCGCAGAGCGAGCGTTTTTGTCGGACAAACCGAAGGTTGTCGGACAAAAACACAGCTCGCTGTTGTCTGGCGACAACAAAAATCCGCACCGGAGAATCTCTGTCCGAAGTTTTCAGAATTTCCCGAAGCGGCTTTCGAGGTCGGGTCTTTCCCGGGTGCAATATTACAACCGTCGGGCGCCGAAAAAAAGCCCGGCGAACGGACTGGAGCGGACAGTGGCGGACATCGGAACGGAAGCGTCACGAGCGGTTGTATATTGCGGCAGAAAGAGTTATTCGGATAAACAAACGGATAGTTAAGTCGATATTTATCAGGTTCGTTATCCAATCAAACAAATAATTCGATAAGGAAGCGGAGAAATCCAGAATTAAAAAAATAAGTATATAAATAAATCCATATATGTACGATAGTTTATCGAAGCAGGAGTCGATAGAAACCATTACCCGTATAAACAATTCTTAACATATTCAAATGATGGAACCTGTAAACATTTCAATCTGCAATCAGAAAGGCGGCATCGGAAAATCCACGTTTACGGTGTTGCTCGCCAGCTACCTGCACTACACTTTAGGACATGACATTCTTGTCGTGGACTGCGACTATCCCCAATGGTCGATCCACGCCCAGCGCGAACGCGAACTGGCGGTCGTGGAGCATAGTGACTACTACAAGTTGATGATGGTACGCCAGTTCAAGGCTACGGGGCGAAAATTATGGCCCCTGCTGAAATGTATGCCACCCGAAGTACCCGAAGAGGTGGAGCGTATCCGGCAAAACGGTTATCTGCCGCGCATAATCCTCTACGACCTGCCGGGAACCGTAAATACCGGAGGCGTGATCCGGATACTTTCCTCCCTGGATGCCGTCTTCATTCCCCTGAAGGCCGACAAACTCGTCATGGAGAGTTCCCTTACGTTCGCACGGGGAATAGAGCATGGATTCGTTCAGGACAAGGACACCTCATTACAGGCCGCCCATCTTTTCTGGACGATGATCGACCGTCGGGAGCGAACTCCGCTTTACGATCAGTATGAAGCGATCATTCGTAAACTCGGATTGTCGCTCATGGCGACGCATGTTCCCTACCGATCGAAATTCAATAAGGAGCTGCTGCCCGACGGCACGGGTATCTGTCGTTCGACGCTCCTGGCTCCGGAGCGCGCCTTCGCCCGCGAAGCGCAGATCGAGGCACTGGCGGCAGAAATCCTCGAAATCCTTAAAGTACGATAATTATGGCCAAGAAACCCAGAATCGAAGTCGACGAAGAACTCATGCGTCAGATGATCGCCGGACAGGCGCCTCTTACCTCGAAAGTCGTCCGGCGAATTTCAGATGAGGACCCGGAAGACACTCAAGATGCACCCCAAGAGACTCCGGATGCAGAAGAACAATCATCACCCTCGGACGACCGGCCTGAATCCCGGCATCGGCGAATGATCCCCGTACCCGATTACGAACGGACTTTTCTCTCTCCGGCAAACTATGACAGCAGAGCCTCGTTGTATGTCAGTACGGCTACCAAACGCAAACTTCTGGAAATATTCAAACGAATCGGCGGGGAGCGTCTGACTGCAACAGCCTATATAGACAATATCCTGCGACATCATATCGAAGTTTTCCGCGAGGAGATAAACCGCATCTACAAAAAACGCAATCCCAAAAATATCGTTTAACAATCCAAAAACTATCAAATCATGTATTACGACCTTCTATCCGAACCCCACCTGTTCGGTCTTCCGACCCTCATGGCACTGTTTCTTGCATCAATTTTTATTCGGAGTCTTCCGGCTTTTTTCTTACAGCAAGCCGCCATGATAACCTCATCCGTTCTTGAACCTTCGGTCGCAACTGAAGCTCCTGCCATTAGGGTTCCTTCGGTAGCAGTCTGTCTTAAAACCATGACGAAAGCAACCTCCTCCGGGCAAGGTATTGCCGATACTGCGCATGCGAGACCCGGAGGTGCGATGGCGGCAAAGACGCCGAAATCCCGGCGTCGGATGGCTGCTGTTCCCGATTTCGAACAGACCTTTATGAGCTTGATGGATATTCATTTACGTGCAGCACTCTATGTCAGCATCGAAACCAAGCGCAAGATACTGGAGATCGTCAAGAAGATCGGCGGGGAGCGCATGACCGCCACCTCTTACGTCGAACACATTCTGCAGCAGCATCTGGAGCTGTATAAAGACGACATCAACCGCATCCATAAAGAACAGATCACGAAAGACCTCTTATGATGATGAACATGCTTGCAATCGTAATCAGCCTGGCATGCGCCGGCTTCGTGCTCCTAAGAGAGCTCTTATTCAAACACTCCGGACAGCGGTGTCGGAAAAATCACAAACAGGCACCGCCCGTCGCTCGTCTGCCGCTCGGTGCATCCCCGAAACCCGAAATTCTCGTGCCGAAATCCTATCGGTGCGGACTGGAGCGGACAGGGGCGGACATGCGTTCCACATCGGCTGTCGGCGAAGCTATATTTGCCCCGGCATCGAAACCCGCGATGCAGGGATGGGGCACCCTCGTCGTGCAGCCCCCGATCGGCGAAGACGGCGAACTTGTGGAGCCCGAAGCTCCCGCCGACACCCGATCTCCGCTTCCGGCTCTCCCCGCCAGAGCAGAACTCCGCGATGCGGAGGTTCATGCGCTGCTCGGGGAGCTGGACGCCGGGGAGCGGCTGCAGACGGGCGATGCCACGGCCGAGGAGCTGCAGGCCCTCGCCAACTTCGACATCCGGGCCTTTGCTTAAAAATGAACGAACGACTATGAAATGGAATAACGAATACGGCTGACGCCTTTCCCGCAGCAGGAAATACGATCTATCCGGTCGCAGAATGCCTCCAAAGCAGGCTGCGGCCTTTTTCACACCCTTAACCAAACTACTTGAACGATGAAAAAAAGAGCAATTTTCACGATTCTGTCCCTGTGCTCCGCATTCGTCTCCTTTGCGCAGGGCAACGGCATGGCCGGCATCAGCGAGGCCACGAACATGGTAACGTCCTACTTCGACCCGCTCACGAAGCTGATCTTCGCCGTCGCGGCGATCCTCGGACTGGTCGGCGGTGTACGGGTCTATTCGAAGTTCTCGTCGGGCGATCCCGACGCCTCGAAATCCGCTACGGCACTGTTCCTCTCGTGCGTCTTTCTGGTGATCGTAGGTACGGTCTTACGCTCGTTCTTCCTCTAAGCGATGGGCGAATACCAAGTGAACAAAGGAGTCGGCCGTCAGGTCGAATTCCAAGGCGCGCATGTAATGGTTCTTTGGCAAATGCGTCGATAGCAAGACGTTAGGCAAGTGTTCGATAGCCTATCATCAATCGGCTTATCCGAAAGGGAAACCGGACGGGGAGTATAGCCTGCCGATAAACTGATAAGTCATACAGTTACCAAGTATGCGACTGAATCAGGAGATGAAAGATAGATACGAGGATAAAATCTGGATTGATTGAACGATAGTCCAAGTGGCATAACTCGGAACTGTGGCGGAAGGTAACTACAGACGCCATACTGTAACACACTCGATTCGACCTTGGAGGGTTGAGTGCAGAACAGGTTACAGCACAACTGCGATAAGCAGAAACGGACGAAAGTCGTATCCGACAATCTATCAAAGCTATGTTGCCAAAGAGTTAAACATGGATTGCCTAAACCGGAACGCCGAAAGGCTATTAGGTTTCAGACCTATGAAAATTCGGCATGGCAACGGAGTCACCGTAGTAGTCCGAGCGAGGGAAAGCCCCGTACATGGCGAAGGGTGGCAGCTAACATTTTTTAATACAATTTAATGGATAATGTGTGAGACATTATGAGAAGTCCAGAAAGAGTATTAAACAGTCTGTCAGAGCACAGCAAAGTTTCGGACTACAAGTTTGAACGGCTCTACAGGGTTCTATTCAATTCGGAGATGTTTCTTCTCGCCTACCATAATATACAAGGTAGACAGGGAAATATGACGGAAGGTTCCGACGGTAAAACTATCGACGGAATGAGCCTGAAACGGATTGAAAATTTGATTGGTGCGCTCAAAGATGAGTCGTACCGACCAAAACCGGCGAGAAGGACGTACATCCCGAAGAAAAACGGGAAAATGCGACCTCTCGGCATACCGTCTATCGACGACAAATTAGTGCAGGAGGTATTGCGAATGATGTTGGAAGCAATTTATGAGGGTAGTTTTGAGAACACCTCGCACGGTTTCCGACCCAAACGCAGTTGCCATACCGCACTGATACAAGTGCAGAAGAATTTTACTGCGACCAAGTGGTTTATCGAGGGCGACATTGAGGGATTTTTCGACAACATCAACCATGATGTACTTATCGGAATCCTGAAAGAACGTATCGCAGACGACCGCTTTATCCGGCTGATGTGGAAATTTCTGAAAGCCGGTTATGTCGAAGATTGGGCATTTCATAGAACGTACAGCGGAACGCCGCAAGGTGGAATCATTAGCCCGATACTGGCTAATATCTATCTCGATAAGCTGGACAAGTATATGAAAGAATACGCCGAAAAATTCGACAAAGGCGACAGACGGGGGATGAACCTTGAGTACAAACGGTATTCCGGAAAGATTTGGTGGCTCGGCACAAAGCTGAAGCAAACCAAGGATAAAGATGCTCGGAAAGAACTGATTGATGCGATTAAGCAACATCAGAAAGACAGGATGCACCTGCCCTCTGTCGATGAAATGGACGAGGGATATAGACGGATTAAGTATGTGAGGTATGCCGATGATTTTATTATCGGAGTAATTGGGAGTAAAGCGGACTGCGTAGCTATCAAAGAGGACATTAAAAACTTCCTCGGCGAGAAACTGAAATTAACGCTATCCGAAGAAAAGACTTTAATCACACACGGCAATAAAAAGGCAAAATTCCTCGGCTTTGAAATCTATGTCCGACCGTTCACGGGTAAGACAATAAGGGGCGAGAAATCGGGAGTTCTTATTAAGGCTTACGGTAAAAAGGTTGTTTTAGAAGTACCTATGTCCACAATGCGGGATAAACTTCTCCACTACGAAGCGATGCGAATACATCAATTCGAGGGTAAGGCGAAATGGAAACCGACCAGCAGGACGAAAATGTTACATCTGGACGACCTCGAAATACTGGACGCCTATAACAGAGAAATCCGAGGTTTTGCAAACTATTTTTCAATCGCCAACAACAGTTCACACCTAAATTCTTTCAAGTACATCATGCAATACAGTCTGTATAAGACTTTTGCACGAAAGTACAGCACGACAGTCCGAAAGATTATCGCAAAGTATCGGCATCACAAAGATTTTGCGGTTTTCTATGAGGACAAGAAAGGAAGAAAGAAGATGCGGGTATTCTTCAACGGAAGCTTCAAGCGTAAAACAACCGCGATGGACGCGAGTTGTGATTATGTAGCCAACACGATTTTCAATACCACTGTGTCAAGTCTTATACAAAGGTTAAAAGCGGGTAAGTGTGAATTGTGCGGCGCAACGGAAAACATTGAAATACACCACGTCAAAAGACTCAAAGACTTAAAAGGCAAAGAGCCATGGAAAATCCAAATGATTGGACGTCAGAGAAAGACGTTAGCTGTATGTATTCCGTGTCACAACAAGATACATCACGGAGTAATAGACTGAATATGTTAGTGGAGAGCCGTGTGCGCCGAGAGGTGCAAGCACGGTTCGGAGGCGAGTTCTTGGAAACCTACCGTAGAAATACGGCAAGGCGCCGGGTTCTTAGCCTACGGCTCACGGCGCAATACCTCGTGCTGTTCGTCGCAGGACTTCTGGGCGTCTTCGTCTGCTTCGCCGGAATGTACATGAGCGGCATCCCGCAGGGCCTGTGCATCCTTTTCGCCCTCACGGCCGGCCTTGCCGTCACAGGCGGCACCTTCTACCTGAGCCGCCGTTTCGGCCCCCACGGGCTTCAGAAGCTCCTCTCCTCGCGCCGGTATCCGCGGCGCATCGTCAACCGCCGGGCCATCAGACAGCAACTCCGCATGGCCCGCATCCGTCGAACCGTAAAACCGTAATCCTATGCGCGGAACCCTGAAAACCTCGACCTTGGAATCGAAATTCCCGCTTCTGAGAGTCGAGAACCACTGCATCATCTCGAAGTTCGCCGACATCACCGCGGCCTACCGCGTCATCCTGCCCGAACTCTTCACCCTCACGGGCGAGGAGTACGAAGCGCTGCACGGCGCATGGCTCAAAGCCCTGAAGGTGCTGCCGGACTACACCGTCGTCCACAAGCAGGACTTCTTCATCGAGGAGCGGTATGCAGCTCCGGAGGACGGCTCCGAGCGGAGCTTTCTCGCGCGCTCCTACGAGCGTCATTTCAACGAGCGACCCTATCTGCGCCATTCGTGCTACCTGTTCGTTACGAAGACCACGCCCGAGCGGATGCGTCAGACGAGCGCCTCGTCCGTGCTGTGCCGGGGTTTCATCGTCCCGCGGGAGATGCGCGACCCGGACGCCGTGACGCGCTTTCTGGAGGCCGCGGAGCAGATGGAACGTATTCTGAACGATTCGGGCCTCGTGCGCGTCGAGCGGCTCTCGGAAGCGGAGATCGTCGGCACGGCGGACGACGCCGGGCTGCTGGCTCGCTATTTCGCTCTCTCGGACGAGCGGAGTCCGGTCGTAAACGAGGATATCCGTCTCGACCCGGGCGTGATGCGCATCGGGGACAAATACCTCTCGATGCACACGCTCTCCGATCTGGACATGCTGCCGCAGAGCGTGGCGACGGATTTCCGCTACGAACGCCTTTCGACAGACCGCTCGGACTGCCGCCTCTCGTTCGCGGCGCCCGTGGGGCTGCTGCTCTCGTGCAACCATGTTTACAATCAGGTGATCTTCCTCGACGACCACGACGAGACGCTCAAACGTCTCGAAGCCACGGCCCGGAACATGAACTCGCTGGCGGCCTACTCGCGCTCTAACGCCATCAACCGGGAGTGGGTCGAAATGTACCTCAATGAAGCGCACTCGCAGGGGCTGCGCTCCGTGAGGTGCCACTGCAACGTCATGGCTTGGGCCGAGAGCGAAGCGGAGTTGAAGCGCATCCGCAACGACGTGGGTTCGCAACTGGCCCTTATGGGCTGCACGCCGCATCACAACACGGTGGACGTGCCGGTGCTGTTTTGGGCGGCGATTCCCGGCAACGAGGCCGACTTCCCCGCCGAGGAGAGTTTCTACACCTTCCTCGACCAGGCCCTCTGTCTTTTCAACGAGGAGACCAACTACCGCTCGTCGCTCTCGCCCTTCGGAATCAAGATGTCCGACCGCCTGTCGGGTATTCCGATTCATCTGGACATTTCGGATCTTCCGATGAAGCGCGGCACCATCACGAATCGTAATAAATTTATCCTCGGACCGTCGGGCTCGGGCAAGAGTTATCTGACGAACCATCTGGTCCGTCAGTACTGGGAGCAGGGCTCGCATATCCTGCTGGTCGATACGGGCAACTCCTACCAAGGGCTCTGCTCGCTGATTCACGCCAAGACCAAAGGCCGCGACGGGGTGTACTTCACCTACACCGAGGAAGTACCCATTGCCTTCAATCCCTTCTATGTCGAAGACGGGGTGTACGACGTGGAGAAGCGCGAGTCGCTCAAGACGCTGCTGCTGACGCTCTGGAAGCGCGAATCCGAGGAACCGACGCGCTCGGAGGAGGTGGCGCTCTCGAATGCCGTAAACCTCTACCTCTCGAAGCTCCGCGCCGACCGCTCCATCGTCCCCTCGTTCGATACCTTTTACGAGTTCGTCGAAACCGACTACCGCCGACTTCTGGAGCAGAAGCGCGTGCGGGAGAAGGATTTCGACATCGCAAACTTCCTGAACGTGCTGGAACCTTACTATAAGGGCGGCGAGTACGACTACCTCTTGAACTCTGACAAGCAGCTGGATTTGCTGGACAAGCGGTTCATCGTCTTCGAGCTGGACAACATCTCCTCGAACCGCACGCTGCTGCCAGTGGTGACGCTCATCATCATGGAGACCTTCATCTCGAAGATGCGGCGGCTGAAAGGCATTCGCAAAATGATCCTTATCGAGGAGTGCTGGAAAGCCCTCACCTCGGCCAATATGAGTGCCTACATCAAGTATTTGTACAAGACCGTGCGCAAGTATTTCGGCGAGGCGGTCGTGGTGACGCAGGAGGTGGACGACATCATCTCGTCGCCCATCGTCAAGGAGTCGATCATCAACAACGCCGACTGCAAAATCCTTTTGGACCAGCGTAAATACCTCTCGAAGTTCGACGGCATACAGCGTCTGCTTGGCCTGACGGACAAGGAGCGGGCGCAGATTCTCTCGATCAACCTCTCGAACGACCCCAAACGCCTCTATAAAGAGGTCTGGATCGGACTCGGAGGCGTGCAGTCGGCAGTTTATGCCACGGAAACCTCGGTCGAAGAATATTTGACGTACACTACTGAGGAATCGGAAAAGATGAAGGTGATGGAGCTCGCCGAGAAGCTCGGCGGTGACATCGAAGCCGCCATCCGGCAGCTGGCCCGCGAGCGTAAAACGAAAACCGAATCTTAATTTATTCCGTTATGAAACAGTTGCTTGGGATATGCGCAGGTCTCCTGCTGACGTTGGCCGCTGTGCTCGGAGTTTTCCTCCTCTTCTACGATTACGAATACCATAAAATCCGTCCCCTGTGCGGCGAATGGCATTCGACGCTCGACGACACGCGGCTGGTGATCGAGCCGTGCAGGGATAAATTCCGAATCTCCCTCACGCGCCGCGGCACGTCCGAAACGCACCTCCTGTACTACAAGGATTGCGTCTATTACACGACCTACGGCGGACGCCGGGTCGACCTCTTTTACACCCCCGCGGCCGATGCGCTGCTCCTCGTGCCGGGCGGCACTTTCAAACGAACCTCAAACCTCAAAGATTATGAACAGTAACCAATCGACACCTGCTTCGGCCGTAGCGGCCTTTCAGCAGGAGATCAAGACCCGTACCGAGGTCATCCGCACCTTGGCGGATCTTCGGGAACAGCTCGACGCCGACCGCATCTGCGGCTCGTGGCTCTCGGCGGAGAACAACCTCTCGGCTTCGATACGCCGCATCGGCAAGGGGACGTGGCGCATCCTCGTCCTCGACCACACGCTCTGCTACAAACGCCTCGTGCAGGACGGCATTATCGCGCTGCGCCGCCACCGACTGTGGCTCGGGGCCGACGAGGGCAACCGCATAATCTACGACGCGGCCGCCGATACGCTCATCATCGGCTGCTACGGGCGTTTCATCGCCGAAGACAGCATCCGCCGCCGGAATGACGACGAAATCATTGCCGCAGAACCTTTCAATGAACCGGCCGAATGATGGAGCGTCATCCGGTAATTCCGGGCTGCCCCGGCAATCAGGGGCAGCCCTTCGGCGGACTCCGCCCGCAGTCACACAGTTCTAAATCCGACGGCTATGGGATGGAAAGATAGGATCGCACGGCTATTTCGCCGCAAGCCGGAGTGGGAAAGGGAGCATCGACGCACGCTCATTGCACGTCATGCTGAAAACCTGCTCCGGGAACGGAATATACGCAGTATGACGGACCTCGTGCGCCGGCACCGGAAATCGGATCTGACCATTGCCGGAATCGGGCTGACAATGAATACAGCGACATCCCGCTTTCTCAGGACGCCCGAAGATGCGGCGGGGAAAGATATGCTGGAGCTGATGGAGGCCCTGCGCGAAACGCCGCTCGCGAAAAAGATCGGGCGGCGCCTCGCGGATGTTCCGGCAGACACCGCACACTCCCTGCACGGTCTGCTGGCCATGCACACCTTTCTCTTGGATGCCTATCTGGAACAGCATCCCGACAGCAAGCTCCGACGGCCTCCGATAGAAGAGGTGCAAGCCGCAGCACATATCATCGACCGGCAGTTCCGCGCCGAAACGTTCCGTGAACTTCGTCATCTGACGGAAACATCCGGACGCTATACGCCCTCCTGTTACGTCGTGCGACTCTACGATTGGGATGCCGACATGGAGCGGTTGCAGGAGATGCGCGGGCGGCTGGACGGCCCGGCATGTCCGGATGATCCGCAGCAGGTACAGCAGCTCCGGGAGCGAATCTGGAAGGCCGAGAACCGCATGGTGCGGGAGGCCGAGAGGATATTGGAGAGCGACCCGGAAATTCCCCTGCGGCAAACCTATATCGAGAAACTCGATGCCGAGCTGCAGACCTTGGGATGGTTCGCACGCTTCCCGGAAAAGATCGACGGCCCCTACACCAACCGGCAGCTGCTTGACAAATACGGGATTCTTCCCGGCATATCACCAGCCGAGCAATACGGGCAGGTTGAAAAGGCTTTCCGCGAGCTGGACGGCAGGCTCTCGCGTCTGACCGGACGGCAGCCATGTGCCGACGACCTGTTCGACTCCCTGAAGCGCAAAGAGGCGAAGGCCCCGAAGCCATCATCCCCGAAGCGCCGGCCAAAGGCCGACGTGGTGCCGAAGCCCGACTCTCCGGCGCAGACACAGGGGCGGAAGATAAAACGCTGACACACTCTTTTTTCAACCTTACCGAAACATCGCAGTAATGAAATTCAAAATCGTCATTCTCTCTCTGGGCCTGCTCCTCGCGGCCCGGGGAGCCTTTGCCCAGTGGGTCGTCTCGGACCCCACGAACCTCGCGCAGGGCATCGTCAACTCCACCAAGCAGGTCGTAGAAGCCGCCAAGAACGGCCAGACCATGTTGCAGAGCTTTCAGGAAACCGTGAAGATCTACGAGCAGGGGAAGCGTTACTACGACGCCCTGAAATCGGTCAGCAACCTCGTCCGCTCGGCCCGCAAGGTCCAGCAGTGCATTCTTCTGGTGGGCGAGATTTCGGATATCTACGTCGACGGCTATCGCCGCATGGTCTCCGACGAGAACTTCACGCCCGCGGAGCTCGCAGCCATCGCCGCAGGCTACGCCCGCATCATCGAGGAGTCGGCCGGGGAGTTGAAGGAGCTGCAGGACATCGTGAACCCTACGGACATGTCCCTGACGGACAAGGATCGTATCGACGTGGTGCAGCGCGTCTACGGCGTGCTGCGGCGCCACCGCGACCTGGCACGCTACTACACGCGCAAAAACATCTCCATATCCCTGCTGCGGGCTGCCCGGAAGCGGGACATGGCGGGTGTACTCTCATTGTACGGAACCGACGAACAACGCTACTGGTAGTATGGTACGCATGCTTTCCCTTACGGAGAACCTGCATACGATTCTCCGGGTGCTTTACGACGACATGATGGCGCTGTGTTACCCGATGTCGCAGGTCGCAATGGCCATCGCAGGAATCGGGGCGCTGCTCTACATCGCCTTCCGCGTCTGGCAGTCGCTGGCCCAAGCCGAGCCCATTGACCTCTTTCCCCTGATGCGGCCTTTCGCCATCGGTATCTGCATCCTGTTTTTTCCCACGCTCGTGCTGGGCACTCTGAACGGCATCCTCTCGCCGCTGGTAAAAGCCACGCATTCGCTTATGGCCGGGCAAACGCTCGACATGCAGGAGTGGCAGGAGCGGCGTGAGCGGCTCGAACTCGAAGGCCGCGAGCAGATGCCCCCGGACAGCTACTATGTCGAGGACGAGGAGATGGAGCGCGAGCTCAGCGAGCTGGGCGTAGACGACCAGACGCAGCAGACGTTCGATCGCATGAACGAAGAGCGATCCTCGTGGTCGGTCAAGGGACTCATCTTCAAAGGTCTGGCATGGATACTCGAACTGCTCTTCGCGGCGGCGAGCGTCATACTCGATGTCCTGAGAACCTTCTATCTGGTCGTGCTGTCGCTGCTGGGGCCGATCGCCTTCGCCATCTCCGTATTCGACGGATTCCAATCCACGCTCACGCAGTGGCTCACGAAGTATGTCTCGATCTACCTGTGGCTGCCCATCTCGGATCTTTTCTCGGCGATCATCGCCCGCCTGCAAAGCCTCGCCATGCGGCACGATACCGAACTCATGGAGCAGGGATACAACTGGTATGTGGACTGGTCGAACAGCCTGAACCTGATCTTTATGCTCGTGGCTGTCTGCGGATACCTCTGCATCCCCTCGATCGCCTCGTGGGTCGTGCAGGCGAACGGATTCGCAGCCTACAACAAGACCGTCTCGAAGATGACCTCGCTGGCAAGCGGCGCCGCCGGGTGGATGGCCGGGAAAACGTGGGCCGGAACGAAGGGTGTCGGTAAAGCGGCATGGTCGGGCGGTAAGGCCATAGGCCGCGGAATTGTCCGCGGCGCACGACTCATTCTTCGCAAATAAATTCGAATCTATCATGGAATTCAAATCATTAACGAATATCGAAACATCGTTCCGGCAGCTGAGGACCTACGCCTTCGTCTTCGCCGGAATCTGCGCCGTCGTTACCGTGACGGCAGTCTGGATGTCCTACTCCTTCGCCGAGCGGCAGCGGCAGAAGATCTACGTCCTCGACAACGGGCGCTCGCTGATGGTGGCCCTCTCGCAGGATCTCGCGCAGAACCGCCCCGTGGAGGCCCGCGAGCATGTGCGGCGCTTCCACGAGCTCTTCTTCACCCTCTCGCCCGACAAGGCGGCCATCGAGTCCAACATCGAACGCGCCCTGCAGATGGCCGACAAGAGCGCCCTGTCCTACTACAAGGTCCTGCAGGAGAAGGGATTCTTCAACCGCCTGATCGCGGGCAACGTCTCGCAGATGGTCAAAGTGGACAGCATCCGCTGCGACTTCGACCGCTATCCCTACGAGGTGACGACCTACGCCCGGCAGCGCATCCTGCGCGAAAGCACCGTTACGGAGCGGTCGCTCGTCACGACCTGCCGGCTGGTCAACACCTCCCGCTCGGACAACAATCCGCAGGGATTCATGGTCGAGGCGCTGAACATCGTCGAAAACAAAGACATTGCGACCTATGACCGCTAAACCGCACTCCCTGCGCTGCCGCATCCGGTGGGTGCGGCGGTCGCTGCAGCGCCGGCACGACACGCTCGCACCCCGCATCCGGGAGCGGATCGTACTCGCGGCACTCGTCCTATTGCTGCTCCTTTACCTTTGGCTCCTATTCGCAGCGGACACGGGGCCAGAACTGGAGATCGGACATTTTGAATATTCACCTCTGATACCGTAACCCGTTATGACAGAAAATAAGAATCCGGGCAACGACCCCTCGGCGGAGTTCGAGCGGCAGCGCAAACGCAAGGTGCTGCTCTTCACGGCGATTCTCGGGTGTATCTTTTTCGTCGTGCTGTGGCTTATCTTCCGGCCTGCGCCCGTCAAGCCCCAGGAAGGGGCCGCAGGGATCAACACGACGGTCCCGGACGGCAAGGCGCAGGCCACCGTCGGCGACAAACGCAAAGCCGCCGAACAGCTCCGCAGCGAGGAGCAGCAGCAGAAACGCATGATGACGCTCGGCGACAACTCCTTCTCGCTCTTGGACGACGGGCTTAAACCTGCCGAGGAGCCAACTTCGGCAGATAACCCCGCACAGCGGGCCGCCGAGGCCAATCGGGCCATGCAGCGGCAGGTGCAGGACTTCTACGCCGCTCCACCCCGCAATGCCGAGGTCGAAGCGCTCAAAGAGCAGGTCGCAGCCCTGCAATCCCAACTCGACGCCGAACGGCAGCAGCCCGACCCGTTGGAGCTGGCCGAAGAACAGTACAAACTCGCACGGAAGTATCTTGGCGGAGGAACGGCCCCGGGTGAAGAAGCAGTTGAGCAAGCAAAGCAGCGGCGGGATTCGCGCCTGTCCGTGATGCGGCCCGTTCGGGAGGGCGAGGTCGAAGCCTCGACGCTCGATCCGCGGGCGGACTTCACCGTCGAGCGCAACCTCGGATTCCTGACAGCCGAGGGGCGCACGGCCGCAAGCGACGCTCCGACGGTGAGGGCCTGCGTTGCCGCGACGCAGGTCGTCCGTGCCGGAAGCACCGTGCAGCTGCGGCTGCTGGAAGCCGTGCGTATCGACGGTGTGGTAATTCCCCGCAACACACTGCTATACGGTCTTGCGACGATCGCCGGAATGCGGCTGCAAGTCACGGTGTCGTCCGTCGAATACGGCGGGCAGATCTTCTCCGTCGAAGCCTCGGCATACGATCTCGACGGACAACCGGGGCTCAACGTCCCGAACTCCCGCGAACGCACGGCCCTCAAGGAGGCGCTGGCGTCCGTCGGGCAGACAGCCGGCACGAGCGTCAACGTCACCCGTTCGGCCGGGCAGCAGGTGTTGTCCGAGCTGGCGCGCGGAGGATTGCAGGCGTCGTCGCAATATGTCGCCGAGAAACTCCGCGAGGTGAAGATCACACTCAAAGCCAACCATCAGCTATTATTGATTTCAAAACAGCAGTAAAATGAAACGAGACCTGATTTATCTGACTCTGATCGCCGCCCTGATGGCGGCGGCGCAGGTTACGGCGCAGACGGCGCCGGAAGCGCCTGCGGAGATTCGACCCCTGCGCATCGAAGCGGGGTTTTCGAAGACCGTGCATATCCTGTTTCCCTCGCCCGTGACCTACATCGACATCGGCTCGATGGACATCATCGCCGGAAAGGCCGACGGGGCCGGAAACGTCGTGCGCGTGAAAGCCGCCGTGCGGAATTTTACCACCGAGACCAACTTGACGGTCATCACCGAAGACGGCGGATTCTTTTCGTTCGACGTGCATTATGCCGAGAACCCGGCCGTCTCGACCATCGACATCTCGGCGCTGAAACAGCCTGCCGTCGAAAGCGGTTCGTCGCAGCCGGAACCCGCTTCGGCCGAAGGGCGGGTATTATTGCAGGAAGTGGGCCGCGAGAAGCCCGCGACCGTGAAACGGGTGCTCGGCGATATTTACCGCCAGAACCGGATGGACGTGAAAGGCATCTGCACGAAGAAGTACGGCATCGGAGTCGAGGTATTGGGTATTTATGTCCACAACGACGTGATCTATATCCACACGATGATCTCGAACGAGACGAACATCTCCTTCGAAGTCGATGCCCGGCAGTTCATCGTCGCCGACCGCAAGCTCGCAAAGCGCACGGCGCAGCAGCAGACCCCGCTCGAAATCCTGCGCGTATGCAACGACCCGACAGTTGTGCGGGGGCACCAACGCCAGCGGACCGTATTCGCCCTGCAGAAGTTCACAATCCCCGACGACAAGGTGCTCCTGCTGGAGATCATCGAACGCAACGGAGCTCGGCATCAGACGGTGGAGATACCGGCCAAGGAACTATTGGACGCCAAACTGCTGTAAGGAGACAAACGGTCGAGCCCGATGCGGATACCGATGCGGCGACATGCCCCCTTGCAGCGATCGAAGGACTACTCGCCCCCCCCCGTGATGGGCGGCGGGCTGGAGAAGTTCCTCGCAGACCATGCGCGCCTGAATGCCTGACCTGTCGCCGGCAGCGATAAAACGACGACTCCCCGATTCGAACGTCCGAATCGGGGAGTCGTGGCAATCATTTCTTTTCCAAAAGACGCTGGAAGGCGGGAGAAGGCTTGAATGCAGGAATGTCGTGCGCGGGAATTTTGATCGTCGTATTCTTTGTGATGTTACGCGCCGTCTTTTCCTTGCGGTGTTTGATAAGGAACGTGCCGAAGCCGCGTAAGTAAACATTCTCCTTACGGATCTGTGCGGCACGGATCTCTTCCATGAAACCTTCCGCCACAACCGATACGACTGCAGTCTCGACGCCCGTTTCCCGGGCGATTTGTTTAACGATCTCGAGTTTAGTCATTGTCTGAAATTATATTGTTGCAAAATAGAACCTTCAGATTATCTTTTCCGTCCGTGTCTGTGTGATACGGCGTCATGCTCTTCAACTGAAATTTGAGGCTTCTTCCGTAATGGATATTCCGTAAAAATACGGTTCTGTTCGACGGTCATAGTCTTTAACCGTTCAGCAATTCTATTCCAGTCGTATTCGAAATTCAGCATGATGACATCTTCTTCAAAGTCTATATCGTCAAAGTAGGTAATAGCCTTGAAAGGTCGGATTACATTCGCTTCGGGGAATTTACGTTCATAACATTTGAGCATGTCGTAAAATGTATGACGCGTGGAAAGGCAAGCTATGTCCACGAAATCTTTCAACCTCGATCCGTCATCGGCAATAGCCGACAGTTTCATGGCGATAATATCTTCCATATCGTACAGCCGGATACCGGATTCTTCATAGGGAGGACGAAGATAGTCGTAACGATGAGCTATGCAGTCCACCTTCACTCCGTCGATTGTACCTTTAAGCGTATCGGTTTCCATAAAATCCGTTCGAAAGCCGTATTTATCCGCTAAAAGGGTTGCAAGCTTCTTGGCATCGAAAGACTGCGGGGAAAATAAATCCAGATCGACACTCTTACGATGTCCCAGATACAGGGCCAGTGCCGTGCCGCCGGCAAGGTTGAAAGCAGCCAGCGAGGGTTCCGCTTCCAGCTTTTTCAGCAGTTCAAGTGTTCGAGGCGCGACAGTTTGCGTGTATAACATCTCAACTCCTCCTTTTTCAGGTTAAACACCGTACAAACAAAATTCATGTCCCGTGCCGAGAGCGAAGGGACCTCCTTGATGATCTCGCGGAATCCTTCGATACCGCCGTACAGGTCGAAAGCGGCAAAGTAATCTTTCAGCCATCCGCGTTCGATGATGCGCTGCACGACGATCTTGCGCGAACGCTGCCAGTCGAACTGCTCAAGGTCGTATTCCCAGAGCAGTGTCGCAGAGACCGAATTGCAGCCCTTATTATCTTTATAATCATCGAATATCGTCATACGTCGAATCTTATTTTCTCTTTACAAATATACGCTTTTTTTACGAGATATGCAATTCCTGTACCCGCCACGGAAAGTATCTGTTCCGACATACCGGACAGAGCCGATATCCACCTTGTCGGTAAAGAAAAAGTGCGAGTTCACATATTCCGTTGTATGATTTTTCAGGTGTGGGTCATCCAGCCGTGAAACGGCTCGTCAATAAAACAGTGCGACCGATCGGGCCGGCCGTGATAGACCAGCCCGCCGACGACACCGACACGTCCGTCCGGATAACGCTGTTTGAAAAGAAATGAATAGGGCGCGAAATCACGGTACAGCTCGATTTCACATGGGTGCGAAGGATGCTTCTCCCATTGCCGGAGCTTTTCCAGACACTCCTGAAACGTCTTATCGCCGATGCTTTCGGCATATTGCACTACCTTATCGTAGTGCTCCTGACACATGATCTTCATGATTGCTGATGTTTTAACTGTTGTTTACGAATGTATTCCAGTAACGGCGTTCCGTCCTTAACGGAAGCCGACAAGGTATTCATGCCGTTCAGCGCTCCGAGGGTTTCGGGAGCGAAGCGGCTGCATACGCTGTCCGTATCGAACCAGAGGTCGTTGCCCAGCTCCGTGAAAGTAACATAGATGAGCGGTCCGTTCTTTATCCTGCCGCGGACCAGCACGGCACCGCGCAATCCCAACGGATGATACTCCTCCTTCTGCTCCCACTCGATATCGGGAGTTTGCCGCGCGATTTCTTGCAGGACGGGACGCAGCAACCCTTCCGTCCAATGGATCGGCCTTATGCTCGCACGCTCCTTGGTGAGCTGCCCGATCTCCCGGTCGATTTCCTGTCTGCGTTTCTCGCATTGAGCCTGATACAGCCGGTAACGCGAAACGATGTGTTCAATCGTATTCATATCATTGTCAATTTTAATGTAATGTTATCCGTACCAACTGCACCGCAGGGGCTGCCCGTCCCATTTCCATGCGGTGCGGCAAGAGTCGATGCGGATATAATTTTTCGATAGGCGGTGCGTATGGGTCGTGCCCTTGAAAACATCGGGCAGTGGGACGGTCGTTCCGCACATATAGCCGTCTTCGGTAGTTCGTTGGTCGAGCTTCCGTAGGTCTACCGCACTGCCGCGGATCGCCACGACCTGATAGAAGTCGATATTGGTCTGCTCCCAGCCCCACGACGAGTAAAGGATGTCGCCGACACGGAGCGATTCGCGGAACGCCGCGGCAGCCTTTTCCTGCGCCTCGTCATGGCGGCGGAAGCGCTCGGCCTCCTGCCGGATACACTCCATCGCTTTGTCATATTCTTCCGGTGTGCGGGCCTTGTAAACATACCGGGGGCGCTTCATCCCCGGCGTCCATGCCGCGATATAGCGGCCGTTACGGCCCTGAAACCGGACAAGCGAGATATTATAGACCAATTCGGGGGCGAAGCCCGTCCCCTGCGCGAGTCGCGCGGCGTTCTTGTTGATGCGATAGGTTTTCATCGGATTTCGGATTTAGGGTTATTCGTTTCTTCTTCGACGATGCGGAAATTGTCGGGATTCCAGCCTTTGTTGACCAGCGTGGCTTGGGCTTCGAGAACGCTCTGGAAGATGCGGCGCTTCTGCCACGATAAACAGATGCATCCGGCGGAAATACGCCACACGGGGCATCTTTGATATTCGAGGTGGCAGCGACACGGGACAGGCCGGTAATGCAGGAAGCCGCGCATGCGCAGCAGCAACGTATGCTCGTAGGCTTTGTCTTCACGGCAGCGCGCCCATGCTTCGTATTTGTCCAGCCGGTCGGTAATCAGGGCATACTCGACAGCCCGTGAATAGCGGTTCCAGCCTTGCCAACAGCCCTTGAAGAAGAGTGACAGCAGTTCCCGTTCGAGTGCCGGACGGCCTTTCGTACGCAGAAGTTCGGTCAGCGATTCGACCTCGCCGTAACGGAAGTCGAGCGGGCGAAGGTTGTTCGTCGCCCTGCGGACCATCACCCGCAAATCGGAAGTAATGGTGATACGTTTTACAATCATGTGACTCATAGAAATAGATAATTAAGATGTTGGTTACTTATGCGAAAAGTCCGGACGGACATAGTAGCAGATTGTCGTGTGCCGCTCGTGTTCTTTGACGAGTTTTACCGGCTGCGGAGCGTTGTAGATGCGCCGCTGCGAGACGGGAGCATCGAGCGCATCCCACTCCGCCTGCGATACGGCCTTCGGCTCGTCCCGGTAGCACCAGAGAATGATCCGGTTCGGCACCGGCGCCCGGAAAATCTTGCCCTCATAGTCCGCCACGAACTGCTCCAGTTCCTCGTCCGAGCCGAACGAGATACACGCTCCACGGTACAGGTCGCCATCCGTTCGCTCCGGAAATCGGTACAGGTCGAGCTTGCGCCAATGCTTCGTCGTGAAATCCCCATAGAGCGGATTCGCCTCCTTGTATTCCCACACGCTCACACATGCTTCGAAGCGAACGGCGCCGTTCCCGCAGGGCCCGTCATGGCCCCATATCTTGAACTCCACATGTGCTGTTCCGGCATAGCGGGTCTCTGAAGGTGCTATATCGACGAGCGGCCCTCCGCCGGCCACGCACCGCACGCCGTCATCTGTCGGGGCGACGAACGGAATGAACGACACGACATGCACCGCCAGTGTACCGTCGTCATTCACACGGTCGATGCGGGCATCTTCCGAATAATCTCCGGCATGGGATGTATAGAGGATCTTATCCCCGGCTTTCGGAACTTGCGCAGAACGGGTATTCCCGATGTGCATCACAAGGGCATTTACGCGGTCTACATCCGCTTGTGTCAGGCGGTGCTCGGCATCGTATGCAGCGTTCAGCGGCTGCAACGTCGCCACGCTATAAGGCTTACTTTTAATCTGTATCATAATCGGATAAAACAAAAGCGCCCTGCAACCTCTCGGTCGCAGGGCTCGGTTTGACAATAGTTGTATCTCAGGCGGCTTCGGCAGGTACTTCGTCCTCAGTTGTCGGTTCTGTACCTTCCAATTTCTCGGAGATCATCCGCACGGCCCGGTTTACATCCGTGAGGATGTCGAACAGGTAGGTCGGCTCTTTCTGCAGCTCCTCCAGCCAGCCTTTCAGGTAGGCGGCATTCTCCTCGCGGGGCGTCGTGGCGAAGCCCAGCATCGCCCCGCATAAGGCAGCCGTAAGCTCGGCGACCAGTTCCTCACGGGCATAATCCGCATCGCCATAACCGCTTTCTTTGAGCCTGTCGAGCCGGTCGGAATGTCCCGTGCTGTGGGCCATTTTATCCGAAATTTCGGATAAAGTCACTTATCCTAACTTTTATATTATTCCAACTAATCGTGCAATCGCCTGATATATAG